>Ga0315913_1009294_pt1 | contig 11541 bp, 7 predicted proteins | sample MpolsnodulesMG_FD_207736 | JGI IMG/M metagenome (GOLD analysis project Ga0315913, IMG submission 207736) | Medicago polymorpha root nodule microbial communities from Los Angeles, California, United States - small nodules | ecosystem: Host-associated > Plants > Roots > Nodule | place: USA... | reverse complement strand
AGCTTTAAGATGTGTTGTCATCATAAATTCCCAATAACTAAAATCTAATTCAGAATTTAGTTTGGGACCGGACCAAACGATGTTGAAATTGTTTGCCATATCTCTCAAAATATGCTCACAATAACTTCGACACAGTGAGAACTCTTTTGTTCCTCACACACTCAAACTATTTTTGACACTGACACTTGCAGGATCTGACCTGCTCTGATACCAATTTGATATCAGTGGAACATAAACAAATAACACAAACACACTTAATAGGGAGAGAACAGGGGAGAAAATTTCTCTTCAACACTATATTTCATTCATAAAACTTGATTTAATTAAGAGTAGTGTCAAGCTTCTACACTAGTGTCAAGCTTCTACACTCTTCTAAATACTTTTTGATTTAATTTCTAACACATAAGATATATTTGCAAAAAGGAATATTCCATTCACTTATTTCAATTAATTTTTTATCTGTGCTCTTGAAACAAAAATACCAAGGAAAAGTAGAAATCTATTGAAAGTGTTGAAAAAAACATTAAGTGCACCCACACCAGTCCACCACCGATTCATAGTTCTTCTTAAAAAAATTTAGATTGTTTTCTATTCTAATAAACCATGATTCATTCCTAAAAAAAATAAAAATAAAAATAAACCATGATTCAATTAAAAGAAGAAAAGGGCAAAATTAAATAAAACGAATTCTCCAACGTGGACATAAAAAGAGTCTCGTAAGTACAACTGAATAGTTAGCCGCAAGATCCCTCATATGCAGGTTTCTGAGTTTGAATTATGGATTATCCACTTTGAATGATAAGATAGAGAAAGTTGTGATGGGATTAAAACCAATTGAATGATCAATGATCTAAGAAAGAATTAAAACCTACAACAATCACTCCTTTAGACATGCAATATCACTTGCATCCAAATACTACAAATGAAAATAGAAAACCAAGAATAGACACCAAAGTCGTTGCTAAGTCTGCATGCTTATCTAATTTTAGAGTTCACCGACACATTTTCTAAATCGACCATTTTCAATATTGACATCTAAATTGATGGTGATATCGATCCAAATAGACCATAATTTTCTTTTTACTAAAATCCTGTAGGTATGAGTTGATCCAAATGATTATGTATCGACAAATAAAAGTCACTAAAAATAATTCTTGAATCCTGAGTGTATGTATCGATCCACATATCAAAATTTCTCAAAAAAAAAAAACTTGAAATTCTTTTGGCATTCAATTTCATTTGTTTTTTAATCAATCATATGGGTGTTAGCACTTAATAATTAGTGAGATAAATCTAATATACATCAAATCTAACTTAATTTATTCGTCTTAGTTTTGGCATCATGTGAAACACTATGACAGAAATACACTCAAAATTGTATTTGTCAGAGGCTCATGAGAGGTTAAGGTGTAATTGAGAAGGATCAATATGTGTACATTGAAAAGACAGAATCATTTCGTACCAAGATAACAAACTGCACCAATATGACATTTTAAAATCTTTCACTGACAAGTTTACTTTACATGACAGTAATACAAACAAGATTTTAAAACAAAACGATAAGAATACCATCATGTGTTGTCTAGGTGTTAATACATGTTCTTATCATCACCAGTTTGCATCTATCGAAACTAAGCAGCTTGGATAGAATATTTTGATGTACATATTTTGTTGTCTAGTTGGTTTAATTTCATAAGTCCTAAAGATCTGCACAATTGTTTCCCTCATTGCTCATATACATGAACACATGAAACCAACTACATGCATAAAACATGAAGTAGATATATCAAATCACTTGTATACGTTAATTAACTACAGGAGAATACACTTGTAAAACAAAAAGAAAACGAAAGCTAAAAACTACATGGACAACCTTCTGCCAAATTAGCACTTCGCTTTTCCACAAGAAGCACCATGCATTCTCCCATCATAAGGTCTTTTAGAGTGTCTAAAACTTAACTCTAGCATTCTCCTTACAAGAAAAATAAAATTTGTTAACAAAACAAGTCAAAAGTAACCGTTGAATAGTTCAATCGCAACCTAACAGCTATATATAATACACATTCATCTAGCAGTTATGTAACTGACACCAAACAGTGACGATAAGCCACCAAACATCTATTTACCATCTTTGTGTGGCTTTTCGTCCGAGGATGGTAGGCCGAGGACATTTTCATAACCGTGCCAAGTAATGTAGCCAAGATTGAGTCCCAGGTCGTAGGATCGCACGATCTTACGTGCCACAACACCTCGACCGTGCTTCGATTTTACTCTGGTTCGGTTTTCCTATATTTCCTCTTCTTTTTTTTTACCATATTTCCTCTGTTTCCTCTGTTTTTTGCCGATTTTACTTTGTTTCCTCTGTTTTTCTCTATTTTGTTGCTTGGTTCCTCTGTTTTTACTCTATTTTCTCTATCTATTTCTCTTAACTCTATCAACAACCTACCGATCCTACTTACGAACTGTGTTGCGTTAGTTGTGTTTACATTCTTTCACCGGCCGACCGATCCTACGTAGGATCTTGATCCTGACTACATTGGTACGTCATTGTCATTCAAAATGGACTTGGGAATGCCATGTAGTCTAACAACCACGTAATATATACTTCCTTTATTCTCCCGATACCATATACATCGTGAAAATGAAAATGCTAAGGACAGTTGCGTTTTGTCTCTCTCTCTTGCATAGGCGACACATCATTTACTTTTTAATCTCTTAAACTGGTTACCGGCTGAACAAGTCTAATGAATTTATTAGCATTTTCTTTTTTAGGCGACACCCCATTAATCATTTGCTTTGCCTCTTATAGTATGTTGAAGAATATCATGTTAGGATTTCCAATCCTCAACTCCTTCATTTGTGGATCACATGCCATGTGTCCTTTAGTGTTATTTGAGATCATAACATGGACTCGTGAACACCATGTAGTCTAAAAACCACGTAATATATACTTCCTTTATTCTCCCGATACTATATACTTCATTTTTTCATAAACAAACCCAATCTATATACTTGCTGCCATACCTGCAGAGCACCTTAATTAAGTGCAGGGAAGAAACAACTCAGGACCCTTCTCTTGCCAGGGATTACTAAATCACAGTTCCTTCCTATACTACACAAGTTTCATAAGCTCCTTAAGGTTCATGTTATTGGTTATAAGCGCGGTCAATAATAATCTAAATCAACAAGTCAAAATTGTCCTTAATGTTTATGTTAAAACTTAAAACTCCTAATGATATCATAACAAGGGAAATTTTTCAAACAAATAATTAGAAGAATTGAATGATCATTGATCTGAGAAAGAATTATAACCTCCAAAAGTCATTCCTTTAAACATGCATCCAAATACTAAAAATGAAAATAGCAAACCAAAAATAGATTGCTGCATCTGGATACCAAAATCGTTACTAAGATGCTTGCATCACTTTAGAGTTTACAAACACAAAATTTGTAAATCAACCATTTTCAATATTGACATCTAAATTGATGGTGATATGATACTCATGCTTCATATACCTATGCCAAAATATTTGCAGCCAAAATAGCTTTTATCATTTCTACTAAAGGTCCGTAAGAATAAGAATTATCAAATGCATAAGAATCCATGAGCATTATCAAGAATCCATGAAAGAAAAATCCATAAGAATATATAACAATCCATAAGAATTATCAAGAGCATCCAAACCAAAATCCATAAAATAAAACAAGTACAGAATCTTGGAGATTATCACTAACGAAAATTTCTCACTTTCAAAGTTCTACAAGCTACAACCATAATTAAATTCAATCACCATAGAGACAACTTGAGCGTCCGGTTTCATTTGCAAATCACTCATTCCTCCTTAGCTTTCTTTCAATGTCGATCTTGGGACAAGAAGGGTGACTCAGCTTGACCTATAATAAAAAACAGTGGTCTTGCTTCAACATAAAAATACAAACACCATATGTGGCAGAATATACGTGTATCTCTATGTCTCATACGTTTTATCTTCTACAACTTACACAAATTGTAAAAGGACACAAAAACCAAAGAAACTAACCGTATTTGATATCAAACTCTTTTATGTCAAAATTAATTTCTCGTCTCAATAAAAAGTTGAAGTGAGCATATCATATGATTGGACCATTGAACTCAATGGATATAACTTATACAGGGAAAAAGATAAACTATAACAAGTACCTTCTCTTGCTTTCAACTGGGGCTAGTTCTCCTTCCTGTTATTATAGTTATCATCAATAGGCACGGAAGGTGGTAGAAGGGTTCCAACATAAGTCATAGCTTCATTGAAATTAGGAATTCCTGGAACACAAGTAACTTCTTCACTCTTGAGATCATACCAAAACAGCTTCTTATAATCTCTATTGAGATCAACCCAAGACAGAACTTCCAACAAAACTTTACTTCTATCACTAGAATAACATAAAGGCTTCAAAGATATCAAAGATTTATTGAAACACAATTCGTCTAACATAAACAATTTGCACCAACTATCTCTAAATCCATACTTTTTCATCACCCAAACCTCGACCTTAGTAGTCTGACCATTCACACCCACATGATTCACACTCACATGATTCACAATCATGCAAAGACACTCTCCGAAAAGTGAAACATCAATTTGATATTTGTCAACTGCCATCTGCATTTCAGGAAGAGGAACTTCATTGAAAACCTCTTGTGTTAGATTAAAGGCAACGATTAAGCTCGGTTGAAACCTATCGAGGTTCCGAATCACAACCCAGTGGAGAGAATTCTCAACAAAAACCCCCATAGTTTGAGAACTATCATGTTTCCGAATCATCAAACAAGCAAAAAGAGCATAAGGAAAATTGGGAAGTACTTTCCAGGAATTCATTTTGGAGCTGAAGAGTCTCACCTGTGAGTCGAATGCCTGGTGTCTTAAATTGAAGAAACAAAAGATTCTGACGAGTTTGTAATCGACTGCGAACTGATCGAAACCAAAACCGTGTACGCATGTGTATTCGGATGTGTATCCGGATAGATGACGAGGAACGGGGAGACAAGGGATAAAGCAATGTTTACGGATGCTAGGGTTCCATAAAGCGCATTCGTTTATGTCGTTGGAGATGCATAGAAGACCGTTACAGGAACCACCGAGAAGATAGATTTTAGGGTTCCATAAATTGATGTTTAAAGGAGCGATGATTTTAACGTGGGTGGATAGATTAGGGAAATCAAGTCGGTAGAAATCGGCGTTGTGGCGGAGGATGATGTTGAAACTGAGGGAGTTTTTGAGGTAAAGGTCGGTAAACTTGTGAGAGAGGATGTCGATGAACAATTCGGACGGAATATCTGCCATTGTAGATTTGAACGACGGTGATTGATAGCACGGCTGTTGCAATCATCTGTAAAAATGTTCAACAATTGGATTATTAATTGAATGCCTAAATACAAATTATAAATATACTGATTTTTCTCTTAAAAAAAAAAACTGATTTTTTGTTCTAATTCCATTTCCTCCAAAATATTTCTTCGATTTTTAGTGTTCCAAAATTGTTCAAGAGTCCTTCTATCATACACGACATCGCACAACTCACATGCTTAAAGTAAAAATTCATGCAAAATCTCTTATTTTATATTTTATTCTTATTGATCTTGTATAAAATAATTGGTTTACTTCTCTGTTGTTGCCTACGCCTGTGTCGTTTTCATTGCCCTTGTTGTCATTACAATCGCCATTGTTGTATTCACTGCCACGGTTCTTGCCGCACAACTATAACCAATGTAGTCAGGAACGAGTTCCTACGTAGGTTTGATTGGCTGGTGAAGGAACGTAAAGTAGGGAAACGTAACACGGTTCGTAAGAACCAATGCAAGGGCAAAGTTGTAACTTCGCATACATACACACACGAAAACATGAAAATTATTATACATAAACAAAATAACTTATAAATCACAACATCAAACTAAGTTAATTAATAATAGTTTGTCATTTTTTATATCATTTACTACTGTTTTTTCTAAAATAAAAGGCAAAGTATTTATTATTTATTTATAAAATCATGACCTGTGCATTCAGAAACAAAAGGCAAAGGTATTTATTATTATTTATTTCAGTAATGGGCCTTGGGCCCAAACAAGAGATAAGTCTTCTACAAGTTTAACCTAATTTGACCTAGTCCTCTTCTTTCCCATGGAGCTGCCGCAGCAAAAACAAAAAACAAGAGTTGCAGATCTTGATTGCATCTTCTCTTATACCGTGTATCTCTTCTTCTCAATCTACTTTAATGTCTAGATCTCGTTTTTTTACACAATATTGGCCAAAAAAACTCGATCAGCCCACAAAATCAACCAAAAACGACACGTAGCATAGTCGAAGCACGACGGAGTGGCTGAGGCACGTAAGATCATGCGACCCTAAGAGCTGGGACTCGATCCTGGCTACCTTGACTATAACTGCATATTGTCACTGCAACTCCATCCTCAAAGATCACTTTACTTTGACTCCCCGTGTTTCAGCATTCAATCCCACAAGTAACTTTATTGTCACCATTACTTAACACACATAATTAAGCTTCCCCTTTCTCCCCAACTTATTCAAAACCATACCCTAATGAATGTTCCTCTATCCTAAGGCAAGGGACAATAAACATGAAGGTTTTAGGGTTCAACAATTAAAACATATCAGAATCCTATAGTGCGTCAAAAAATGAACTAAATTTTGAAAAACTTTTCGGGCAAATTCATCAAGTATTGTGCTTATGAATATTGACAGTTCATAATTGAGGACTCCAATCCATTTGGCTCAGATGGGGTTAACAAATACTCGCTCTTCTCACAAGGTAGGTTATTTGTGGTCAAGTAGTTTTCACTCAACTTCAAAAATCGTCTTGATCATTTCTATGCTTTCATAAATTTCAAAACAAATATTGGATTTAACATAAAACGACCGATTTAAACAATGAATGTCGGTCTTCTGCATATAGTATAAGCACAATGAAGTATCCTCACATTTAGGCTAGATCTAAGTGGTTCATCAACAAACATGTTATCGCGGAGAGCTGTATGAAACAAGATTTGTGTAAAGTACATACCTCAAATTCAAGTATTCACCTAGAAAAACAAAAAACTTGTACATTGGCTTTGCGCAATTCAAACAATATGTATCATAATCATGCACCTGATGTGAATTTGCTGACTTTTGCTCATGTGAGTCAATTCTGGAGAAAACTTTGATTTGATCTAAATTAATACCATAAGTTAGCAGAAGCTTGTGGCATACCCCAGTGCAAAAAGGGTTACCAATGACTTAACCTTTAATCATACAAAGCAAAAAGAAGTTTGTACTGCATAGGAATCAAAGATGGCTGACCTGATGTAACTCGCCTCGCGAGAATATGCTCGCTATGGCGAACAGTTTGGTGGTCAACGTAGGTCAAGGGACCTATAACACTCGCCATGGTGAGTGTGTGCTCGCCTAGAGAGTTGTGACAGTTTCAGAAAATGAAAGTTTAACTTCTGTTTTTGCTTTTTGTGGGAGCAATGTGACTCATATCTCTGATATGCAAAAATAGAAAGCATAAAATCTAAAAAGAAAGATCGGGTTGCCTCCCAACAAGCGCTTGTTTAATGTCTTTAGCTCTTCGTTAGGGTGGCCAAAATGAAACGAACATCACATCATCCTTTGTAATCCTGCGCTTTGGGAGGAATTCAATGAATTTGAAGTATTGCTGATGTGGAGTCCATATCCTCCCTAAATTTGGTTTGTTGAACAAGGCGCATATTTCTTCAATTACCCGATCAATCTCTACCTCGCTCACTTTCTTCCCCCTTTCTTGCATTGATTCTTCCTTGCTTAGTAATCGTTCCTTTTTCTCTGCCACCATCATCACTTCTTTATTATCAACAATTTCGGCCTCTTCAGTATATGACTGTTTTTTTAGGAAATTCTACTTCGTGTAGCGTTTCTATTTCTTCCGCTATTTCCATTTTACCACATCCTTGTAGCATTGTATCTTCCTCAGTTTGATCAACTCGTTCTTCAACAATCTCTCTGAATTCCTCGGTCTTAGTTGAAGTATCTTCTTCTTCCTCATGAAGGAATTGATTGTTGGTTTGAATATCCATGATTTGTGCTTGCATCATCTCCATATGAAATAATAAATTCTTCAATCTCTAGTTTGTATCTTGCATGTTTATCATGGATTGCTGCATGAACATATTCAAAATATTTTCCATATTTGTTAACCGTTCATCTTCAGAAGGATATTGTTGATATGGTTAATACTCAAATTGAGTGTAGAAGTTGAAACAACCATGATCAGCCATGATTTCTTTTATGTAGAGAATCTGAAACGGATATAACTAACAAGAAATTTTTCTTTGTATACCAAAGAAGGGTTGGTGCAACAAACTATTCAATTAGAAAAATATTTACGGATTATATACAAATGCTCAAAACAATACAAATTATCGCGATGCTTTAAATATCTAAATGCCAGTCCCCGGCAGCGGCGCGATTTTGATGTAGTATCAAAAGTAAGTATTCATGTTATCGTCTCCACAAGGACTGGTGCGATATTCTAAGCCGTTCAACAATCTATATCGTTCTGAGTAATGGAGTGGTAATAAGTTTTGTTTCATAAACTAGAAAACTATGAAATTATAAAGGATTTGAGAGTTAACATGGAGATGATTATGTTGGGATTAAACTTCATCAACCTATGTATACCTATTATCGGATTAGTGTTGCGGATTCTAATTATCAATTGATATTATCACATATTGCTCAACAACATCATTCGTGTCCAAATGATGTCGTGATTTCTATTGAGTCGTTTAATCGTCGATTTTCCAAACAATTAAACGATCCAATAGTCGATTGTATCATTGTATAGTTGATTTCCCAAACTATTAAATGATACAAAAGCTTTGAGTTTCAATATTCAAAGTGATTATCAAAACCTAAATTCCATGTCTAGAACAAAAGCTTTGATAGAAGATTATTCTAACCTAGATTCAAAAGGTATTTTTCAATAACAATTCAAACCCATAAGATTGTAATGGAAAACAAGAATAACTTCAACATCATAGGATAATTAAAATCAAACAACATCATAGTCAAAGGGAATACATACTAATAGAGTTGATTACATTTAATCCCAACAAAAAAAGTCTAGCTACTCATTGTCATGGTAACCTTACAGGGAGAAAAGAAGAGATGGAATGGAAGCAAGCCATGATGTCTCAATGATCTTGTGAATCCTTTCAATCCTTGTGCTCCTTGCTCCTTAATGGTCTCTCTGTCTTTCCCCTGTTTTCTCTCTTCCTAAAGTGGCATATGTTATGATATTATGATCAACCCCCCCATTGAAATGAACAAATTGGCCTTTTATACTTGCAGAATTTTATGAACTCGCCATGGCAAGTAATTTACTCGCCATGGAGAGTTGAGCTTTCTTCCCCAGTGGGTTTCTGCCACGTCAGCTTCGAGGGATTAGGCCGCCTTAACTCACCTCGCGAGTAATTTTGCTCGCTAAGGCAAGTTAGCTCGCCATGGCAGGTTGGAGGCGAGTTGCCTCTGGTATTCTCTGCCTCTACTCGCCTTGAACTCGTCTTCATGCTCGCCTCGCGAGTAATTCACTCGCCATGGCAAGTTGACTTTTTTCAAATTACAAACGCGAACTACACTCGGACTTGTAATTACCCACTTTCGCGGGGTACGAATTACACCTTCAAAGTCCTATTTAAAAAATAATCAATTCTTACTCAAAAATTAATTTTTAGTAGAAAATCAGTCTAAAGGATTTTAAACTTACAAACGCGAACTTACTTGTGTATGATTATAATTTTAAAATCTCTTTTGGAAAATTTTTATTATCTAAATTAATTTAAAAAGCGCTTACGTTGTGTTTAAAAATTAATTTTTGAATTTTCTAGAGTTAAATACCTTTTTCACTATTTCGAGTTGAAACAAGTATTGCAGTGTTTCTACTTTCGTAGTAAACTTTTAATCATAATAGCAAAATTTTCAGACTAAAAATATAATTTTCGTTTCAATCATTTAACATACAACTTATTAGAGTATCGTCGGTATGATTGTCCTTACATTTTGGACTCAATGAAAATATACTCATACATAGTATAAACAACACATACGAATCATATTTTTATAGCATACATATTGAAAGTGCAGCAAAAGAACAAGTTAAAGAGAAAAATAAAGAACCTGAATTTCAATTAAAAGAGGAGCTTTGCATAAAGTAATTGCACCAAAGGGAAAACTTTGATTTGGTACAGCAACAACAATAGTCACAAGCTAAACAGCAGTACAACAACAACTCAGCAGTACAACATCAACAGAATAAACAAAGAATAGTACTAAAACACTCAAAATTGTATAATACTATCTCACTGGTGAATTTTGTGCTCAAGGTAGCTTGAAATCACCCTCGAAAAATGCTCCAAATCGTGCAGAAATCGTGTGCAAGGGGACTGGATTCATGGAGCAGAGGTTGAGAAAAATTTAGAAAAATTGCAGACTCGGCACCATGACGGGTCTCATGGCTCATGACAGTCTACCTGTTATAGACTTTGTCCATGCCTTCTTCCCTTTCACTCGTTGTGGTTGACGGGCTACTCTAGTAATACGTGACGAGCATCACTGGTATGGGCATGACGGGTGTCACACCTTCTGTACCCGTCATGTCAGTCTGCAGCTTTCTATTTTCGCCCTTTAACGCATATCTTGCAACTGAATGGTACCTAGATTAAGTTATAATCGAGCTAAATAAATAAATAAAAAAGGAAATCTGGTGCACTAAAGCTCCCGCATACGCAGGGTCTGAGAAGGGGTCCCACCATTCGGTGTATTGTACGCAGTCTTACCCTGTTTTTTACACAAGAGGCTGTTTCCATGACTTGAACCCGTGACCTTCCAGTCACATGACAACAACTTTACCAGTTGCGCCAAGGTTACCCCTCTAAAAGATATGTATAGTTTTTTTGGTGGTGGCCGGGGTTCGAACCCCGGACATTGCATATTTTATGCATTGTCCATACCAACTGAGCTAAGCTCACGAGGACTATAATCGAGCTAAATACATATTGAAAAATGCATGTTATCAAACTCCCCCACACTTGAACCGTTGCTTGTCCTCAAGCAACTTAGCTTGCACATGGAAGTAGTAAATACATCAACTTAACATAAAAGGACTCAAGGAAAAACAACATCACAAATACTCATACGTGATTCCAAAGTTGAATCGGCCAAACGGTAATTCTATAGCTACTAGAATCAACACCAAGGGTATTGTGACAACACAAACTGCATTTTGCAGACAAAAGTCTCCCTCCTAACATACTAATTCAAATCACAGTGTTGTATCTTAGTCTCTTACCTTATTTCCTTCATCCTCTTTCATTCGAGACAATCACATTAAGGTACTTAAGAATCTATATTATTTTCACACACATGGTAGGATAACTGGTTAGCATTTTAGCATATATTTTCTTTGTATTTGCACTTCTTTTTTTTTTTTATCAAAGATGCATTTTTTTTTCAATGTTCAACCATCATT
>Ga0315913_1009293_pt1 | contig 11541 bp, 6 predicted proteins | sample MpolsnodulesMG_FD_207736 | JGI IMG/M metagenome (GOLD analysis project Ga0315913, IMG submission 207736) | Medicago polymorpha root nodule microbial communities from Los Angeles, California, United States - small nodules | ecosystem: Host-associated > Plants > Roots > Nodule | place: USA... | reverse complement strand
CAATAACTCATACATTAAAGCCAAAAGTCACGAAAAAATATTAAAGCAAACACTACATATTTGACATCACTAACAATTATTAAAGCAAACGCTACAGACTTGACATCACTGACAATTATTAAAGCAAACATTAGAGACTTAACAACACTGACAAGTTTGACCGAATACAGAAAAATACTTGATTGAAATTAATTTCCAAACAGCTTTTGGCTCAACTCTTCCAACAACTCTTTCTTCTGGTCATCGAGCTGCTCTTCGGAACTTAGCTTTATATACATTTTCATTTTCTTAGTATGTGTCCTTTCTTTCATCAATTGGTTAGCCTCCTGTTGCATCAAGGCTATCTTGTCCAATTAATTTCTAACCAAATACAATGGTTGTGTTGAAAGGCAATTTCAACACTTGGTAGTTGCGCAATGGGGAGTTGAACAACCATGATTGGACAAGATAGCCTTGATGTAATAGGAGGCTAACCAATTGATGAAAGAAATGACTCATACTAAGAAAATGAAATTGTATTTAAAGTTAAGTTCCAAAGAGCATCTCGATGACCAAAAGAAAGAGATGTTGAAAAGTTGGCCCAACAGCTGTTTGAAAATTAATTTCAATCAACAATATGTCTGTATTCGGTCAAACTTGTCAGTGATGTCAAGTCTCCAGTGTTTGCTTTAATAATTGTCAATGATGTCAAGTCTGTAGTGTTTGCTTTAATAATTGTATGTGACTTTTGGCTTTAATGTATGGGTTATTGTATTTGAATATGTATCACCCAATTCGAATCTAGTCCTTATCTGATAATTAACTTTATACAATAACTTATTTCGAATCCGTCATTGTCCACCACTCAACGTACTTATATATAGGGACTCATAGATCCATTGATGTACCAATATCCCAAATCTCATTCAATCTACTTCCAATATCACAAAAAAACTATTAATGGATCCATCAGAATATCCTTTTGATATCGCAGCCTACAATCAAAAATGTGAAATTGAAGAAACTTATATGGTCAACCGATTCAGAGAGTGTCAAAACAAAATATTGGAAGATACTGCACCTCGTAGTAGAAAATATCTCAATAGAGATCATGCAACAACAAACCAAAGACTAATTGACAACTACATTGCTAATGAGCCTACATATGACAATGCAATGTTTCGTCGTCGGTACTGGATGCAAAAACATGTTTTCCTTCGAATCATTGGGGACTTTTCAAGTAGTGATAACTACTTCACCCAACGAGTTGATGCAGCCAATAAAAAAGGTATATCACCCTTAGCAAAATGTACCACAACAATGCGAATGTTAACATATGGTGTGGCAGCTGATGCGGTCGATGAATACATCAAAATAGGAGGTACTACATCATTTGAGTGCTTACGTAGACTCTGTAAAGGAATCATACGATTGTATGAGCAAGTGTACCTGAGAGCACCAACCCAAGATGACCTGCAAAGAATACTACATGTTAGTGAAATATGGTGGTTCCCAGGGATGATCGGGAGTATTGACTGCATGCCCTGGGAGTGGAAAAATTGTCTTAAAGCATGGGAAGGTCAATTTACTAGGGGATATAAGGGAACCACCACAGTTATTCTTGAAGCATTTGCATCTCATGATCTATGGATTTGGCTTGCCTTTTTTGGATGTCTGGGAACGTTGAACGATATAAACGTTCTAAACTGGTCACCAGTGTTTGATGATGTGGAACAGGGAAAGGCTCCAAGTGTGAATTTATTTGTGAATCAACGTCCCTATAATACGGCATACTATCTAGTTGATGGTATCTACCATTCTTATCCAACTTTCGTCAAATCGATTAGACTTCCTTAAAGTGAACCCAATAAGTTATTTGCAAAATATTAGGAGGGATGTCGGAAGGACATTGAACGTGCATTTCGAGTGCTTTAAGCTCGATTTAAAATCATCCGTTTACCAGCTCGCTTGTGGGACATAGCCGATTTGGGTATCTTCATGAGGTCATGCATCATATTACATAATATGATTGTTGAGGATGAACGAGATACATATGCTCAACGTTGGACCAATTTTGAGCAATCTGAGAAAAGTGGATCTAGTACACCGCAACCATACTAGACCGAGGTGTTACCTGCTTTTGCAAATCATGTGCATGCTAGATCCAAGTTGCGCGATCCAAATGTTCATCACGAATTGCAAGCAGATCTAGTGAAGCACATATGAGCAAAGTTTGGAATGTTTCGTAATTGAAGATGATTTGTTTCGTACTAATTAAGTTATGTGTGTGTTGTGTGCTTAGTTTGTTGTCTTGCATTTTAAGTTATTTGTATGTCGTGTGTTTAGTTACTTGATATAAGTTCAATATGAATGAAAGTCAAGATGACCTATTTTTAAATAATGAGACCAGAATTGGCCATCAATTCTATATATAGATTATGGTCTCAACATACACATCACATATTGTCCCTCTCTCCATCTCTAAAAGGCACCTAAGGACATCCATGATAGTAGTTCACTAATAGGGACTCCTTAAATGGGTCCTACGTGTACACATCATTTAGTTATAATTTTTTAATGAAAGTACCTATTAAGAACTCAATGACTCCAATGACAATACACTAATAAGGACTATAATACAAACTTTATTACTTCTTTTACACGTGGGATCCGTTATTTGTCCAAGAGAGAGAGAGAACGTCATTATATAGTTGCCCGCTGCTTAATAAGGATTCATTTTTTCTTCCTCAAATGGAGGGTCCTTAATGGAAAGTGGTCATTGTTAAGTAAGGAACCCCCATTGAAGATGCTCTAAAGGCATTAAGAGTTCAGATTGAGGAAGAACCACAAGCCTTGTCAATATTATCGTCGTTGTTGTCGAAAGACCTTTCAACATGAAGTCATATATTCTTACATCATTGACAGATCAACATGTCTAGATCCTAACATTTATAGATGCTCATATATTTTATTTGACTTCAACACTAAAGTATGAGTATTGTCATAATATTTGTTATTGACTATGTCTTGTATTGATGAATTATTAGATTAATTCCAACAAGTGGCATCAAACCGGGTATTCGTGTTTTATTTATTGAGATTTATTACTATTGATCTATGTGGATTATCCATGTTTTGGTTTAGTCGTCCTTCTCTTGTTTATGAACCCTATTTTGATTTTTTGGAGTTTACGATTAATATTCCTAAATTAAGTTATGAATCCTTAAGTTCTATTTGCGAGTTTGAAAGGGAAATGAGGGTTGGATCTTGAAAAAAAGAATGAACAAATGGAAAAAAGAGAAGACTTGAGAGGAGAGAGCTTTGGTGATTCATTATTATTTATAATACAAAATCTTCCACATGTGGGAGAATTCAAAAATTGTATTTAAGGGGAACTTTGAAGAGTTCACATGAGTTATTTTAATTCGATCTATATTATCAGTGGCGGATCTAAAACCTTAAATCAATGGTGCAAAATTTGTTTTTCAATTAAAAATCATTGTAGTGTATTAGCGTCAAAGACGGAAACTACATTTTCGTCTTTCCATCTTTATCTGAAAGAAAAAAATCTTAAATGTGTAAAAAAATTAATAAATGAAAGAGATGAAATATTTATTTTACTATATTATCATTACCATTATCAAGCATTTAGTGGTGTATACATAAAAAATAATAATTAATATGTGACCTTGAAAAATCGAGAGTGTAAATTATTTTTACAAATAGCTCAATTGTTTTTTTACCGACAAATTCTCAATTATTAGTATTAGTGAGTAAGAAAGATTTTTTTACCAACAAATGCTCAATTATTAGCCCTCCTTTACTCCTCATGCATCGAAAACATGAATGACAAAAAAGCAAATTGATTTGATAGCCCTCTGCTCATCTTGCACCAAAACGTACATGATAAAATCATAGCATGCTGAGAGAGAATCTTTGCATCACAGTGGTGCAAAATAAAAGTCTCTAGTACTTTATTATAGAGACGGACCTACCTATATAGGGTCAGGGTGCAGGTGCAGTGGTGCACACCCTCTCAATTTTGAAAGAGGAATGATTGTACAACCATCTTAGTAAAATTTTGATAACTTTTTCCCTTGCTTGTTTCTTTTTAGAGCTATGCTAATCAATGCAACAACTTTTATTTTGTGAGGAGCCCGGAAATCAAAATAGGCAAAATATCATTAAAATTGGATTTGGATCCTCTCCATTGAAATTTTTTTTAAGTTTTCTCTATTTTCAATCTCCACCATTAAAATACAACAACCACTTCTCATTATAATTTAATTCTCACGTTCTCTCTCATGATTGATGATTGAGATTCCACATGGAGAGGATTCTAATAAGTTGTTGGTTGTACAATTTAGTTGTTCACGTATCATTTCTCTTCTTTTTAATCTCTATTGAGAATGATAAAAAAAACATGAGTCTTGTTAATCAGTGCCTGGGACATTGGTTAAGAAATTCAAAAGTAGAAAAATTGTCTTGGAAATATAAACTGTTACTTTTGACCAACTAATTATTACATCACTTTTCAATAAAAATCTTAATTCTTTTGACTGCTTAACCAATGTTTCGGAGCACTGGTTAACATGGTCCAAATAATATGTATTCAAAATTAAAATGAGTCAATTATTTTAAAACAATATTTTTTTTCTTTAAATAACTCATTTATTATGGAAGAGAGTGAGAGAATACCAAACAATACAATAAATCTACTTTATTTTTTACATATTTTTCTCTTCTAACATATTTCTCTCTTTGCAACTTCTCTTCGAACCAAAGGACGGAGTCGGGAATTATATTTAGGGACAATGTTCAAAGTATAATATATTAATGAAAATAAATAAATTTTTAAATACGCATATAGGTAACATAATTAGGAATTATAAGATATATTTAAAGTAAAAGTATACTCAAATTATAAGAATTTTAAGGATATAATAATGATGAGTATCTTAAAGCTTGCTAGAGAATGAATATACTAAAGTGATTTTTGAATAGCATGGAAAAAAAATATACGAAACAAATAAAATGCAAACTTGGGAGGATGAATTCCCTGTGAAATCGCGAGATGTGAATTTCAATGAGGAATTCTAAATCGTGATTCTCATTAAGGATTGCGGTTCTTTTATAAATTGCACACAAAATCTTAAATTGTTTTTCACTTTTAAGAATTTGAGTTAAGGATTAGTGCAATAAAATCTAAAAATTTAAGTGTTTAAAACCAATAAATTGATTCGAAGAAAAAAGTCATTATATAACATGATATAAAGTTAACAAAAAATAAATATAAAGACAAAAAATTATAATGCACATTAGTATAAAAAAAACTTAAAAAATTAGGGGATCTTGACCTCTGCTGGTCCCCTTCCAACTCCATGCCTGGATTTGGAGAACGTGCACTTTTAAATCTTTTGATAATTTATGAGTGATTATGGAAGTCGACTATTATAGGCGTAATTTTCCAAATCTAACACTAATATGAAAGAGAGGAACTATATGTTAGTATTATTATGTTTTTGGTGGAGATATAAAATGATCAACTTTCTTATATTTTCATTGTTTAACTCTCATACTAACTAATTATATCTCTTATAGGTACTTTTATTTAGCTGTTGCATCCCAATGTATTATTCCAGATCAGTACCTTCACAAAGCTATCAAATCCGGCTCTTTTGATTATGCAATTGTTAAATTCTACAATAACCTTAATAGTGGTAACATACCACAAGATTATTATCTCCTTTCTAATGTTCTTCCTCACATTACACAATCTTATAACTATGGAGGAATTGTGATTTGGGATAGATTCTATGATGATGAAAATAGTTACAACAAACAAATAGACGAGCATGTTAAACGGCATGCTCTTCAATTTCAATTTGTGACGCAAGTTTTGAAGGCAATAGTAAGGTTTGTCTCGGCATCTTTGAACGTCATGTTTCCGAATTAAATTAGCTTTGTATCATCCAAACCTAAGGATCGTGATCTTTAACCCATTTTTGTTTAACAAAATCTACTTACTTGTTCCTTGTCAACATTGGTTCTTTCTTTGGACGAGGTGCATTTAGTCCATGTATGATTTATGAATGTTTCGTGGGATCCTATAAATTATATGGTAAGGTGAATTGAACTTCAAATATGTTGTTGATGGCTGGTTGTGGGCTTTATGTGAGTCTTCTATGGTCGGGAGCAATGTTGATTGGTTGCTTCAGAGTTCAGTGGAATGCTTTGTTCCCTACCATGTGGGGTTTTTTTAGCTGCAAAAGTAGCATTAGTTTTCTGTGGTTTTTTTTGCTAATCACTAGTGGGTTTATTTGTTTGCTCAACTTTTCTTGAGTTTGCCACTATGCTTTAATGTACCACCTTTTGGTTGGAGTGTAACAGTGCGTTTGGTTCCTTTTTCTTCTGCCATATCCTGCTTCTGCTTGTATTGGGTGTGATTGTAAAGTTTCTTAAATAAATAATGAGGTTAAAAAATATTAGCTATTGGAGAAGTCCCATATCGTTTAGTGTGGTGAAGCAAGGCGAGACCATAACTATATATTGGACTTAGGTTCTTTATTTTTAGATACACCAGTCATTAACACTTTAAATTTATATTTGACTTAATTTAAATATTTGTTTTATGAGAGTGTGGTTGTACCGGAGCATTCGGGTGAGAGTGAGAGAAAGCATTGTTTGATCTTCCACATAAAAAAAGTGTGATATTGTGAACGTGCTAAAGAATGGTGATACTATGCAGCTGGTCAGGGCCGGACCTTGGGGTGCGCAAACCGCTCAATGAAACCAGGCCTCCCCAAGGTATGGGCCTAAAAAAAAAAATATAGTATAATAGTGCTACTAAGTACTATCCCTTTTGGGAGGGTGGTTTGAGGTTCCTCATGAATACAGTAGTGATTTTTACCTTTGGATGTACTACATATATACGGCACATTGTATTTATCTTTTAAAAAATATAAATAGAACATTGTTCTTTAAAAAAAAAAATATTTTTATTTTATCACGGGCCTCTTTTCACTTACAGAACCGAGCCTCCGGATTCGTAGGAACGGCCCTGCAGCTGTGTTTACCCTGGTTTTTGGTAAACAAACGTTGGTGTCCGAAAACGGTTAACTTGATAGATCAACCAATAAATCTCGGGGCATATTGTGCTTATGTTTGACAGAAAGCGTGAATATTCTTGATGTAAACCAAAAAGTATAATGGGACCGAACACGCGTCGAATCCTTGAAGCAGATTGCTAAGAAAAAGGGTAAATTGTAAGGAATTTAAAGGAAAAGATTAAATTAAATAAATGAATTAAAAGTGGTACACAGATTCATACATTTGCAACTTGTTTACTCGTTTCTCCTATAGTGCGGATAGTTTGAGCGTGTAAGTTTTGTGTGTATGCGAATTGTGAACCGTTTTTCCAATGAAAAACTCTTATTTATACTAAGTAATTGCCTATACAGAAACCGTCGGACATAACCACTAAAAACTACCCTAGACATCTTTTGAATTTCTAATGATATCTCTTCGACAGTAACTGCTTTTGGCTAGTCTATCTGGTACCAACTTCTCTTCGATATCCTGCTTGATTGTCGAAGCCTCTCCATCGAACGGCGAAATCTCTCTTAAGTCCATAAACCTGATTCAGCTTGTGAGTCGAACTCGATTAGACTTCTTCAAAACTTGAGTCAAACTTGGTTCACTGCATTTATTGTAGCCTGTCGAAAATACAGGCTAACAAATTTCCCCCCAAAAATGTCTTTTTCGTTTGTATCTTCAGATAGAAGAAGAAAAAGACGTTTTTGAACTTCGTCGAGCGTATCCTCCCGTCAAGATAGGTAACATCATTGTTGTCAGCATCCAAAGGCAGTTGAAAAAACCTTTTATGACGTCACCCAATCCCACTTCGTGGGCCACATTCCAATTCTTGGAAACCAACACTTTGTTCTGCGTCTATTAATCGTCAATGACATTTATTGTAAATTTGAAGTTAAAAAGGTATGTACTTTTTCTTTCTTCCTTCCCTAGTTCATTTGAACTTTGCACTTTACTTCTTTTTTGTCATGAAAATCCATCGTCTTTTACCCGATGTCTTGATATGTTTCTGAATTTATCATTACTATCTGGGAATTTGGAAAGTGAGAAGTTTTTCAATGCGAAAGTATCTTGGAGATTTGAAAAGATCAAAGACCCCACTGACTTTTAAGCTTTTAATTTCTCATCTCCTTGAGATTCATATTTCCAGACGTGTCTACGTGGCTTCGTCTAAATGGCTAAAAACTACATTAACCATAAATGCCCAAAAACCTCCAAATGCCTATATAAGGAGGTTCTTTTATTCCTTCATCTTACTTCTAACCCATTTCTCCAACACCCCTCAGAAAATACATTGTTTGTATCTTATTTTCTTCTCCATATTCTGTGAAACTATGGAACGATTAGGTGACGATGAACTTATCATCATCGCGAAGAAAGTTGCCAATTTTGGTGCTCATCATCTTCGCGAATTTTTGCTGACTTCGAAAAACCACGCAAGGATCTGCAAACTCCCCAGAGTATGCAAATTGAATTGATGACGATGAACTAAATCTCAACCAAGTGAGTTTTTTTCAATCTGATGATTGAGAACGGGCATGCAGACTATTGTGTATTACGTGCGACTAGCCTCATGTATGATTCTGAGCCAGATGTAACAGAGACTCAACGCATTTTAAACATTGCGTCTAAAGCCAAAGTCGAGAGTGCAGACTATTTCTTGGCAATGTTGGATGCTTTTGCTGAGGGAGGTGAGAACATTGATGGGGCTATTTTCACTTTCAACAGGTTTTTAATAATTATTTTATTATTTGAATGAAATAAATAATTGTGGAGATTGTTTTTTATGTAGTTGATAATTATATAGATAAAATTAATTTATTAAAGCATGACGTCATAACGTGCTTGAATGGAACATATGAAAAAGGAATCATTTATTAAATTAAACTATGTCGAGTATAACCTTTTTGAAGTAAAATAATTTCATTGACTTAAGTTAAAATAAAATTTTAACAAGATTTAACTTTTTTTTTTCTTTCTAAAACCGAAAAACATGTTAAATAAAGAGAACATAAGAAAAATCCAAGGAGATGTAAACTAAATTAAGAAAACCGAAGAATATAAGAAATTTGTATTATAATTCACTATTCAACGACACTTTTATTGATTTCTATATACATGAAAACAAGATATAATTTATGTCAAAATAAACTTTTAATATCTCTCTTATTTGACAATGACAAAAGTTTAAAAATATTTTAATGATTTTTTTATTAAATAAAAAATGATTCATTAGAACTACCGAAATTGTTATTTCCAATAAACTTATAAAAAATTCTAATGAAATCCGTACAACGCACGAGTTATATATCTACTCGTAAAAAAAGATAGATGTGTTTATCCATTGACTTTTTAAAATAAGCCAATCTCATTAATCTCTATTTTAGTGATATTATGATTATATTGCTTTTATTGCATTGAATGTTACTCTTAGAGTCTTAGTTTACTAGTTCATCCATATTTACATGGAAACTACTTGATAGTGATATGTAACGCCCGTATTAAAAGAGTCTAGAATATTTAACACGTACGTTATAACTGATACTGGATACATTAATCATACAATACGGAAAACAACATAAGTCAGAATTTAGAGACATCTCCAGTCATATATTACATTATTTAAGCGTAGCCAGTCTAATGAAACAAATACAGTTAGTTTCATCCTGATACGTGTAGCAAAATAACATAACAACAACTAGATAACATAGCATAGATCCAATAAGCACGATCAGTCCAAAGCCTTCTCCTTACCCTTGCCTCGTACAACCTGTGAACCTGAACAAAGAAGGAGTGGGATGAGACATAATGCCTCAGTGAGTTCCACCTAATCCTAGGCTAGAGGTGACTCTGGGGGAGATTCTATGGTCACCTCGTGTCTACAATACAACCTGACGGTTGATTATACGTGTGTGGGTCATGCTGCCTAGATGGTCGTGCATACTAAATCCGTCGTAGGTTCTACTAAACTAGTTATATGGGTCTTGACTTATACTAAACGTGTCATGGCGGTTAAGGGGAACCTAAGCCCGCTGTGCCGAGATACACTAACGTATCGGGGCCTAAACATAATATATTCATGACACGACCTGAACCGGACGATCGGGGGAAACTCTAAGATCGTCACCGGCCTGTGTTCATGTATCGATCTACGTACATGAATCTGCATAATTTGTAACTGTCTAGCTGTGTACTAATCATATTCATAATTATTATGTTAGCGGTTAGCGTTGAACAAACATTAACATCTGAGTTCATTTTACGGAATGCACTAGGTGGAGTAACCCCGGCCACATTCCACTGCTGACCGACTAAATTCCCTATCTGAGGGCTAGAGCCGGACTCCCTGGTTGTGAAGGTTCCCTATCTGATGGCTGGCCTACCCAGACGTGGTCTGGAGCTTATCTGAAGCCACAACATAACTGTTATAATTGTTTGAACGTAATAAAACTATATAGCTGATAAGTCTACTGTCACAAGAATGTCTGATATGCTAACTGAGCCTATGTTTACATAGAAGCTAATGCTAGTACTCGACGATCTACGCCGAGGCTCTATTGTTCTCCCATTCTTAGACCTGTGTCCTACCCGGACCTAAACACGAAAAGTGTTGTGCTCTCATGTACCACTTACTATCGGAGAAACACTTATGTTGCTCATGCTTTCTAAGTATAAGACCTCGACGTGTGATGCACATTAGGTTCCTAATATTTGAGGGTTTGATTAAGATGCAAAAGTGCGCGAGGAATGGCCCCGGCCGGTATTCTGGAACACATGAAAATTTTCAAAGGATGCTGTCAAATGGGCTGGTCGCTTAAGCGACCGTGTAAGCGTGCAGTACGCTTACCAGTTCGCTTAAGCGAACACGTGAGCGAACAGAGCTGTCCTCTCGACGTTTTGCACGCTTAAGCGAACGGTGCACGCTTAAGCGAGCATTCATCGTTCCAGAAGTGCAGAAATCGTATTTTCAACATAAATACCTCAAATACCAAGTTCTAACAACCCCAACACGTCTAGGGTACCTGAAAAACAGTGTAACAACAATGCATGGCAACAATTCGTACAGTTTCAACAAATCAATGGCAAGTGGGACAATTTCATATTTTCTAAAAACTAACTTTCAATCCTTCCTCACAGTTGTACAACACAAAGATCCCAAGGAAGTTTGCTAACTAGAGAACTCACCTGCAGGTACTAAAGGACATGCACAGACACACACAACAACAGCTCTGATCTACACTAGAAGAATGAGAAAGGAAGAGACTTGAATAGGTTTTGGCTTGGAATCCACTAGCTCAAACAATTTCTCTAACATGCAGCATGATTCTTCAAGCAAGGAGATTAGATGGATTGGATTAATGGAGATGGAGAGTGGCTGAGCTCAAGAGAGGGAGAGGGAGGACAGAATTCTGTTCTTGCAAGAGGGAGAGAAGGAACAAGGAAGAATGAGTTGGTTTTGGGGGTCCAACC
>Ga0315913_1009291_pt1 | contig 11543 bp, 6 predicted proteins | sample MpolsnodulesMG_FD_207736 | JGI IMG/M metagenome (GOLD analysis project Ga0315913, IMG submission 207736) | Medicago polymorpha root nodule microbial communities from Los Angeles, California, United States - small nodules | ecosystem: Host-associated > Plants > Roots > Nodule | place: USA... | reverse complement strand
AAAACCTATTTTATTTTATTTTTTCAAGAAATTTTCGTTTTTGTTTGGCCTATTAAGGGGGTAAATCAAAACAAAAATATTTTACATGGGTAAATCAAAAAAATAATTTTACAGAGGAGAAAACCGAAAATGACCTATATTACAGGGGATAAAGACCTATTAATCCTAAAATACACTATCCTTAATTGGAAATCGAATACAAACATCCGCCAAACAATTATAAGCATACAAGACTAGGTCCCAAATAACAACCGCACCAAATTCAACCTCTTAACCCAAAAAAAGGTAATAAAAATGTCTAAATAGAAAATAACTTAATTAAAAAAATGTCCATGACATAAAGTTAAGAATGGGAGAATTATGTAAAACAAAGTATATGACTTCCCAATCAGATAAAAATTGCCGACCAAACACTAGAATTCAAATCCTAATACTACAAAACTTAAATAAAATTTAGAGACTGTAGCTTTGAGTGACTGTGGATTAATCTATACAGCTAGACTACTATTACTACAAAACTACAAAAAAATAAATAAAAAATGTCAAAGATACATGATAACTGACAAGTGTCAGAGTTTTGATGGTTATGGATGAAACGCATTCAGTCACACACTCATCAATCACCAGCAGTACCAATGGTTTCCAAGATTCTTTTGCTTTTAATACTATTTTCTACAAATGGATAGCATGCATTACTAGATCACTCTTCTAGAAGCTCTACTTATCAAAAAAATACACACCCCTTCTAGAAGCTCAGCAATTTTGATATATTGAAAAATATAAAATGGAATGGACCACCATGATCTTCCATAGATGACAGCAACAAGGGCTATGTAAGATACGTGGCATGGATCGAATGAGCATATTAATTATCTTTTTTTGGCAGGAGCATATTGATTATCTGATGCTCATCATTCAAGTTTTTTCTCAAATCCAATATAGTTAGATCTTACGTCAGATCGGTTGGTTTGTGAAAGAACGTAAACATGATGAATGTAATACGGTTTGTAAAAACCTACTCAAGAGTAAAATTGTAACTTCATATATATTACACACACAAAAACATAAAAATTACTTTCTCAGTCTCAAATTATATGACGTTTATGACATTTCACATGTATTAAAAAATTTAATTAATTTTGTGTAAGAAAAAGATATGATGAATTATTTTACAAAATTGTTCTTAATAAATGATATAGGAAAGATAAAAGAAAGAATTGAAAGAAAAGAAAGTAAAAAATTAGTTAAAGATATAATATGAAAAGTAATATCAATGGTTCATTTAGTATTGTAAAAGACATATAATTTAGAACATTTTTTTTTCCAAAGCGACGTATTATTTAGGACGGAGAGAGTATAATACAGGAGCAAAATAACTTATAAATCATTAGTGCCCTTTCAAAAAAACCTTCTAAAGCATAAGTGCATTAAACTAAGTTAATAAGTCATAATCATCATCATTACTCAAATTCATAACAGAGGCAAACGAGGAAAAAATGAATAAAGAGTTATGGGTAATGTGAAAAACTAAGTTTAAGTGTATGAAAGTGAACGAAAACAATATTAGGTGAGGGAAGAGAGTGAACCACGACGAAAACTTCACCAAAAAAGGGACATGGAGTTGCGGTCATCGCTTGGCTAGGGTTTAGAAAAAGTGAAGAATGAAAGAATCAGGTTTCTTTTGATTTATGAAATCAGGTGTTTTTTATCATCGGGCCTGGATTCAATTGTCATTCCTAAATAAGTCTTGCGATTATTTTATTTTTGGCAAAAGTTAAGCCATACTATTTTTTTTGAACAAATCAAAATGATACTATTATTTTATTTGAATTAAATAAATAGTCAAAATTAGATTATATCACATCTAAAAAAAATAGATTATTCTTTAAACAAAAAATAGATTATATCAAGTACGAGCAAATGGTAAAAATCATACATCTAATTTTATTTTTATCCATATATTTTAATTAATTATTATATATATATAATAATAAAAGTAACTAATTTGATTGGCGGTCAAACTATTTTTTTTAAGGAAACGGTCCAAATACCGTTTGGCCAGACTTTTTTTTCGGTCTAAAAGCTACTTTAAAACAAAGTTAAAATAAAGCCCTTTAAGAAAAAAGGTAAAGTTGTTTGGTTTCTTTATTATTTTTTTTAGTACTAAAGATATTTTTAAGTTAAAAGTTGTTTGGCAAAATATTGTACAAAACTTTGAATTTATAATTTTTTTGGTGGTGTCCGGGGTTCGAACTCGGGACCTTGCATATATTTATGCATTGTCTATAAATAAAAAACTTTGAATTCATTATGAATTAACATAATAAATAAAAAAATGCTTAAAATATTTTTTGAAGGGAAAAAAAGTTTAAAATATAAAAGATATTTTTTTTACAAATACTATATTTACTCAATGACGTTTATTTTGTGTAACATGAATACAAAATCGTATCATCATATAAAGGACTTGTTAATATTTGAATAGGATAAATAATTTAAGGAGGCTCAAATAATAACATAAATAATATCAAAGTAGTTTGGAAAATTAAAAACACAAATCATCTTGTTTGAAAAAAACATAATCATCACAAACTCAAACATTTCTACTCTCCATCAACGCAACTCCTATTTGATTTCTAACTCTATTCATGTAGCCTCCATCTTGTACTCTTCCTGGATTATATGAACCGATTTCTTCATTTATATTGCTTTCTTCGTCACACTCAATCATATATTCAGAGATAACATCACATTTATTAAACTCTTCATCTTCAACTCCACGTATTCGAATAAAGTTGTGGAGTGAAGAATATATCTATAATATGTATATGGTGTGTATATATAAAGAGAATGGTTTGTTTTTTCTTTTCCAATTATAATGTATAACAAATTTTGTTATAAGAATACCATATTTTTGGTGTCATTTAAAAAGATAAGAATTTATATTATATGATATTATATTTGTTATATTGTTGGTGTCATTGAAAAAGATATGTTTAATTTTTTTAATAAGAACAAGATATGCATAGTTTGTTATTCCCTCCGTTCCTTTTTAAGCGTCTTTTTAGAAAATTAACACCAAAATAGCGATGTGTATTTTTGCACATTTTCTTCCTTTTATACCCTCATTTTAATCCACCAATAAATTCCAATTTTTTTAGCATACACTTTATCTTTCTAATAAATTTAATATGTTATCTTTCTCTAGTAGTAAACAATTGTCAGTTTTTAACTTTGTTTAAAAAAAAAAACAAACTTTGTTTAAAAAAATAAACTTTAATTTTCCAAACAAATTTCATTAATTAGTTTTATTGAAAAGGATAAAAGTAATTGATAAAGGGTATAATTTACAAATCGTACCCTTAAAATACCAAAAAGACAGTTAAATAGGAACGAAACATTCACCCTAAAAAGACACTTAAAAAGGAACGGGGGAGTACAATATAAATGTGTAAAATATATATAAGTATAATTTTTTTAGGCATCTATAGTTGTACTTTTAATTAAAATCAAAATTTTATAAAAATAATTTTACGCATTAACGTAACAAAAAACATACATTACAGACATAAAATATTACTCTAAAAGCTAATGTGTGTGTATATTTGTGAGGTTGAAGAAAGTGAATAAAAATATTTGGTGTCATTCAATGACGACATGAATAAAAATATTTGTGAGGTTGTGATAATTAAACGATATTGAAATTAAATATATAAGTGATAAAAAGATAATAAAATTCCTTTAAAAATAGATTATAAAATTAAATGGACCCTCTTTCAAAAAAAATTATATGGACCGGTTCAAAAAATAAAATAAATTAAATTAAATGGAAGAAAAAAACAAATTGAAATATAATATTAAAAAATAAAAGAAAAGGGTGCCAACGTGAGTTGAAGAGAGGTGTTTGTGAAATAAATTGGGGAGAAGTAGTTTTTTGAAGTAGCATTCAACAACTTTTGGTTAAAGCTCATTTCAATCAATTTTATACATTCTAAGAAAAGTGCTTTTTTTCGAAGGTACTTTATTGATATTGTGTTTGGCCTAACTTCTCCTTAAAAACGTAGAGAAGCTAAAAAAAAGCCGGATCAAACGGTATCTTAGAATATTAAAAAACTTGGAGTATTTGGGAATTAGATGTGATTGAAAAGTTTCCATATTACAAAAAATGCAGGTTTTCCTTCAAAAGAATGATGTCTGATTATAAAGTCGAAGCATGTTTAGTCCAAATTGTAAGGAAAAAACTAACTATACGTAGTTCATGAAAACTAATTAATTTGCAAGGTCTAAATTTTTTTGACATGGTTTTTCAAGGTCTAAATTAGCACAAGTATGACTGGACCTAAAATTATTCAGAAGCTTCTATAGGATGAGAGACCTTTCTTTATTCAACGTTTTTTGAAACAAATATTTTTTTTTAATGCTGAACAGTAAACAATATGTTGCTTGCTTGTACAAGAATCAATGGGGTACATCTGTGTTTATGCTTACGACATAACAAAATTGTGGGTACTCATCTTAGAATTTTTTATCATTATTATTTTAAGACTATAAACAGTTGTTATTTTTAGTTTGCTAACTGTCTACGTGTATGTGAGCTTGTTCAATCCACGAATAAACGGTCTGTGTTATGATGCAATATTAGATGTATAGAGAATAGGCAATAATTCTTTGAAAAAAATAGGCATTAATGTTTGTAATAGTGTTGAAGAATATAACTCTCGATGTATATTGAGAAAAATACAATTGCAAAGAGAAAAAATTAACACTATATTGAGTTGGTTATAACTTAACTATTTTCAACCCATGTTCCAAAACATTTATGAGGTAGGGTTATTTTAACTAGTGCACGTTTAAATAACCATATATCATCTCATGTTCATGGTATAGTCCTTGCCGGAAATAATGTTGCCCAACATAAATTTGATCAAAGAGATATGGGTCCCCTAAAGTATTTTCTTATGAAGGTGGCTAGTTAAAGAAAAGGGTTACGAAAGTACATTCTTATCAATACATAAATAATATTTGTAAATAAAATTAGGATCTCTTATTTTGTTTTCTTCTGGGAAAGAATAGAGATGGAGATCAGAGGCAGAATGAAAATATGTGAGAGTGTTGTCTCAAAGTTGTTATATAAAAATCATTTCCCTATTAACATGGTGCAAGAAGCTAGTCGTAAGGGTTTTTTCTCCATTACTCATTTATGATTTGGAGGTAATTTATCCTATCAAAGAATAAATCTATTTTTTTTCATCTTTATGTTTATAATTAGTTACCATTTTCATCTCAGTAACATCAAACTTTTTTATCTCATTCATTCAACATGTGATTTTTGTCCCATTCGTTTCAAAATTGAATCTTATTTGTCGTTAATGGGTAAATTACCCTCAATTATTCATCAATGGATAATGTAACCATCACCGAAAGAGTTTTTTCTCATAATCACTTACTATTTTCATCTAAAAAATATTAAATATGTCTGTTTCTTTCATTCAACATGTGATATCCATCTTCTTCGTTCCAATCGAATCATATTTATCATTAAGGGTAAATTACTTCCAATTCATCGAGGGATAATGTAGACTTATGGTTCATTGTAGGCATGCTAATACTCTCATGGTCCCCAAACGTAAAACTCGTGCAAGCACATGCTCATTTCAACTAGTGTCAATCACCACCAATGGTTTGCGATGTGATCCTTTTTGCCTTTAATATTTTGTAGAAATAGATAGCATATTATAACATAGCATGCATGTACTATTAGTATTAATTATATCATTCTTCTAGAAGCTCAGCAATTTGTGATCTAAAAATATATAAAAATGGACCACCATGTTCTTCCATAGGGTGACAACAACAAGTGCTATGTAACATACATTGCACAGCTCAATGACCATATAAATTCTCGGTTGATACATCAATTTTTCCAGTCATGTCTCTCTCTCTCTCTCTCTCTCTATCTGTGTAACAACCCGTTTTCTACACTACATTTGGGGAGATACCCCCTCCAATCTAATCGGTGAGTTGTCTTCTAATATAATAATATGAAGGAATTTGGAAACTTTGCCTTTAGAGACAAAAAAGTTAGTAGAGTATTTTTTAATTCACTTTTCTTATAAGATTCACATCAAAGAGTTTACTTTGAATTATTTTTTATAATGATGGAGGTTCCCAAAGAGAGATGGTGGCCATATGGCCACCCGAACATTTTTTATTTGAAATAACCTATAGGAAAAATAACAACAACAAAAAAAACCTACTGTATGATTGCAAATATAAGTGACAATTATATTATTCATCAAAATTTATTCATCTGTCTTCAATTATTTATATTTTATCTACTAGCGAAAAGACGAGCATCGCTCTTTTCTATTGCTCTAATGCGTATAAATTATGAACGGTATTTTATAGAAAATTTTGATTAAAATTTTAAGTACAAATATTTTTGACTTTCAAATAATAACAAACTCAAAAAATTATGTTTATCTTTTTTAATGACAACAATAATTTAACAAATATAATATAAATTTTTATCTTTTTTAATATCACCAACAATATAACATTAATTTCTTAAAAAAAAACAATATAACATTAATATATAAAATTTTGTTTAGAGGTATAATTGAAATTATAAAACATTGAGCCCAAAATCTCTATCCCCTTCATATATATTATTGATAATATTGTTCATATTGTGGTGGGATTTTCCTACATTAATGAGATTTAATTTTTTTAATTAAAATTTAAAATAATGTTATTAAAAGATATTATAGTTTAAAAGAATGGTAAAATAGATAATGAAAAAGTCAGTCCAAACTCATACATTTTAAATCTACTTTTTTATATAGTATAGATGATATAAACAATAGAAGATAAATAAATAATATTGATTCTTTTTTTTTTTGTTATAATATTGATTGATGTTAACCAAAATGAAATAGCTTTATCCATCTTTTATTGATGAGTACATAGAAAAATTAAAAATAAATAAATAACACTACATGTCATATGACTCATGTCCTCCTAAAATTTTTTTGTCTTAAATGAAGTGGTAATCAACTAAAATTAAACTCACACGCAACTATGAAGTGTCGTGTTCGAACCCGAGTCACGACGTCCGACCTTACAATTTTGACATATGCTCTGATCTCTTTCAAACAAAACAAAAAATTAAAATGTGATATCTCCAACCTAAATTAATGTGTCGGTACGTTTGAGGTCCATCTCTCTTGTACATGTGCAGTCGTTGATCGGTCCAATTTTTTCCATGACTCCATCCATCTACTGTCTACAATTGCAAAAACACATATATTAAGGGGAGACGCAGATTAAATTGTTTATGTTTATATTGCAAATTTGTAATATAAATTGAAATATATTTTTTTTTTAAGGAAAATTGAAATATATTTACGTTTTGTAACTTAAAATATAGATTGAAATACATTCTTTTTACCATTATTTTTAGTCCCAAATTTTTGTTTTTAGTACAAAGTTTTTTTATAGATAAAATCAATGATAGTTGTTGAAAACGCACACATAAATGGAAGAGTCGGAGTTTAAAACTATGTTCAACTTAAAATTTGACATTTTTATAAGTTGAATTAAGACTTATAAACGTTTTTGTTTTTTTTTTAATTATTGTAAATATAATTCTTTTTGCTTTTATTGTTTTTTTTAATCCTTAAAAAAATTAAATTGGAGTTTATCTCTGAAATAAGTAGAATATTATTTAATTTTAATCCCATCAACTAAGACTGTACAAGAACAAATTAGACTAATCTAACATGAATAAATTATACTGAGACTAAAACAAACAACAATGATCATCAACTAAAAATGTATTGGTAAGGATTTCTTTTGTTTACAAAACTAATCAAAACAATAGGGGGGGAACAGGCAAAACAAAGAATAACTTCCTAAAGAAAGTTCTTGATGCGTCAATTTTGAGGATGTTCAGAAGATCATTTGGATGAGAAGACTATATTCAATAAAGCTTCAAGCTTGACGATAAGATCTGTACATTAATTCTCTTCTTTAAGAGTGTATTTTTTGCTCAATCAAAAAATTTATTCTTGAAACAAAACAACATAAACATGAAACTTCATGGATGTACCTTTTATGAGATTGATATAATTTAAGGAAACAGAGTTGCGAATGAGCTCACCAATGTTCAAAATTTGAGATTATATATATAAGAGATTTTCGAGTCAACAAAAATTGATGCACCTGATTTAAAATTTGGACAAAATATATCAACCGTTGTTGATCAAAATATCTTTTGTAAATATGACAGGAGGGAGTACCCAAAACGGGTAAAGATCCTCTCCATTTATAAAAATAAATAGAAAATGCAATTTGGAAAGAGATGAATACAAAAAATAGGTGGTGGTGTAGAACAATCAAACTCTAAACACAAGTATATCTCTCAAATGTTGAGAATGATTCTTATTCACTGTGAAAGTTAACAAAGGCTTAAATAGCTACAAAGAAAGAAATAAACTGCAACCCACGTTTTACAAACCTAGAATGTGGAAGTGGCTAAATAAAAGCAACTGTAACTGATGTAAATCAACATTTGTCACTCCTAATAATTAGGATTATTGACTCAGTAAAATAAAGACCAACAAACTAAACTAAAACTACTCCAATAGTAACCAGCAATTGGACCCCACTTACTCAACAGGTGGGTCCTATCACTAAGTGAGATCCACCATCATTAATTACTTTTTACTTTTTATGTGTTTTTATCTCTTCAAATGAAACAAATGGAGAAAGTTATAAATGGAGAGGATAATCTGTACAAAACACTCTTGTTCTTGTATAGGATTTTAAAATTTTAGTTTCACCTTCAATACTTCAGTATCATTTGACACTACTCATTCCGCCTATGAACTTTCTGTAATTTAACAAATTCGATCATAAATCACTGTAGAAATTGTTGATTTTTGATGATAATACATAGAAGTGTCTCTTTGACTAATCAAAATTTATATCTTATCAAAAATCAAATCACTATAATTTTTTAGTGTGATTTAAAATTAAGTAAAGTATTCACAATTCAGATGCATGGTCAAGGGACGAGCAAATTATTTGATTCATACATCTACATCCGTATATTTTGAGGATAATACGACTTTTTTATTATAATAGTAAAAAATAACTAATTTCCATTAACTAATTTGATTTGCGGTCCAATTAATTTGATATTAAACAAACTTGAAAACTTTTCCACATTCAAAAAGCTTGAACTTGTCTTCTTTTTTTTCTCTGGGGCTAAACCTCTGTGGCTCATCACATAAAAAGTCTGAACTTCTAAAGAATTTATTTCTATATTATAATAAAGTCAATGCATGTTTATTCAATCATGAAAAACTGTATAAATTAAAGAAAAAAATTATTATTTACTCTCATGGTCTAATCTAATTGCACAAGTATGACTGGGACCCAAAATCATTCAGAAGCTTCTATAGGATGAGAGACCTTTCTTTATTCAACGTTCTTTGATTACAATATTTTTTCATGATGAACCGTAAACGATATGCTGCTTGCTTGTACAAGAACAAGAATCAATGGGATACATGTGTATGCTTACGACATAACAAAATCGTAGGGTACTACCTTAAAAAAAATTGTGGGGTACTCGTTTATAATTAATTTTTAGGTCTTGTTAACAAGTATCCTAAAAGCACTTGTTGATGTTAAAAAAATAAAAATAATTAGTAGATTTTAAGTAAAATAAATTACTTTTTAAAGTTTCAATGCACATGAATACACCTTTTTAATCATTTATCAATTGTGATTTTCAGCTTGTACAATCCACGAATGAAGTTTATTTTATTTCTTTGAAAGGAGAATGAAGTTTGTGTTGTGATTATTGATGCAATATTAGATGTATATAAAATAGGCAATAATATTTACAATAGAATTGATGCTTCAAAAAAAAATTACAATAGAATTGAAAAATATAATAGAATAATTTTGTTATAATTTATCGTATGGAAAGCTTTGATTTGGAACCCAACAAAATTTGTCAACCAAATAAAGGAATATACTTTCACTTTCACATGAAATCATGTTTTTTTTACGGCAAAATGAATTAAAATAAATCATAAATTTACAAAGAAAATGAGGTATTAGTACAAAAACCAAAACAATATAGAGAGAAAGTAAAAACATAATATGAGTACGAAATAGAAAGTTGTCAAAAAAATTATCAAAAATAGTTATGCAAATATCATTCTCAAAAATTAAATTGATGACGACTCTCATTTAGTTGCGGCAGGAAAAGGTTGTGTTCTCTAATCCTTATTAACTCACAAAGATAACTTGCATGCCCTTAACTTGTAGTTTTTGAAACAAATGATGTTCATAAATTTTTTTAAAAATAAATAAACGGTGTTGTACATCAAATCATATGAGTTAACTTACTTATTGTTCGAGAGAATCTGAGTTTGATTTTTTGGGTAGAACAGTAGAACAATTACCGGTTATGTTATGTTTATCTAACGATCAAACTCTAGAATACTAAGGAGTCTTCCCCTAATAACCAGACGGTTAAACACCAAAATAATATGAGTTAACTCATCCCATCAAAATGCAATTGCAAAGAGAAAGACAAGCACCTTCTTGAGGTGACGGTAAGTATACTATTTTTTACTCAAGTTCCAAATATATTTTATGGGTTGAGGTTGTTTTAACCACAACACATTCAATTAATCGTATGTCATCTCATATTTTACAAATGTGTTTTTATTGGATACTTTAGTCACTTAAATGGATATAAGTGCATTGAATCCAAAACAAAACAGGTATTTGTAACATGAATGAAACTTGTGAAGGAAACATTAAAGTGGCTTGAAGAAGGAGGACAAACTTGGAAAGAGTTGTTCAACCATGTGCAAAGGGTAGAAAATTTAACTCTCAAGCACAACCATGAAGTTGAATCGAGAGATGATCAACCTACAAAGATGAAAAAGGTAAAAAAAAAAAAAAATCTTCTAATCATGAGTACTCTGACTTTGATGTTTTCATGTCTCTTGGGTAACATAATTTTCATCGGTTCCATTCAAGTACTTCATAGCCAAATCAACGAAAGAAATAATAGCTTCTCAATGAAAGTACATTTTTTATTTTTCCTACTTCAGGAAACTGGAGTTGGTGGTTTGTTGGCATGCTGATACTCTCATGGCCCCAAACATTAAAGCCATGTAGGCACGTGCCCATTTCAACTAGTGTTAATCACCTGCAAAGTCCTTTTGCATTTAATATTTTGTAGAAACGGATAGCATAGTGATAACATGTAAAACACAACATCATTTCAGCTCGTTTTGTGTGTAGTTTAGGCCTAAATTCTCTTGTTTTGTCTATGTTATGCTGGGTTGTATGGCTATGTTTCAGGTACACAACAATAGAGGCCTCCATGCGCAAAAATGACGAAATTCAGCGAGAAAACAAAGAAATAAAGAATTCAGCTTCAGGGTGACGGTCGTCACACCCTGTGATGGGTTGACCGTCACCCTTCAACTCAACCTGGCCGTCACCAGCGC
>Ga0315913_1009281_pt1 | contig 11547 bp, 11 predicted proteins | sample MpolsnodulesMG_FD_207736 | JGI IMG/M metagenome (GOLD analysis project Ga0315913, IMG submission 207736) | Medicago polymorpha root nodule microbial communities from Los Angeles, California, United States - small nodules | ecosystem: Host-associated > Plants > Roots > Nodule | place: USA... | reverse complement strand
GCCCTCAGCTTCCTTCTTACACTTATCCAGCAACTTGTTAATCATTGGACAAATTTCACCATCATACCTCAACATATAATCTCTAAGTTTTACTATCCTATCTGTTATATACATTTTTAGCCCATCAACAAGAGATATAACAGCATGCTCTCTTATATCAACTATTGCACTATTAAATGCCTCACACATATTGTTTACCTGTAAATCACAACAAGTGTATGTACTAAACCCAGCCCTTGACCAAGTACCTACAACATGCTCACTCATCTCCTTCCAAGCTACTTCGTTAATGTTCTTCAAATTCTCCATTGCCTTGTTAAATTCAACCATTGTAGTACACCTAGCAGCTTTCCACATTGCCTCCTTCAAATGCTCACCTGGATGTCTCTTCTTAAAGTTCCCATACAGATGCTTAACACATAATCTGTGCTCATGAGTATCAAGAATTGATGCAATTGTGTTCACAAGTCCCTTCAAATAAATAAAACAATATTAAAGCATAAATAAATAACAAGACAAATATAATTAACTTAATCTTAAATTTGTTAAATAAACAACAATTGCGTACCTTTTGTTGGTCTGATATGAAAGACCATTTTCTTGCTTCAATGCCATTCAAGTCAGCCAATAACAGTTCAAGAAACCAGTCCCATGCTTCCTTTGTTTCAACTTCCACTACTGCAAATGCAACTGGTAACATTTGATTGTTGCAATCTTTCCCAATTGCTGCTAATAAGTGTCCTCCATCTCTTCCTTTCAGAAAACACCCATCTAGACCAATTAATGGTCTGCAAGTAGTTGCAAATGCCTTCTTGCATGCATAAAAGCACACATATATTCTTTGGAAAACTGGCCCAGCATCACTATCTGCACACTTAATCTTCACACTGCTACCAGGATTCCTCCTCAACAATTCCTCAGCATAGTTTCTCAGATGCGCATATTGCTCATCTATTGCACCATGGATAAGTTCCAAAGCCTTCTTCTTAGCCCTATATAACTGATAGCTACTTAACATCACCCCCCACCTTTCTTTACAAGCGTCCTTCAATTTCTTTATCCTCATATGAGGTGTGAGTTTCAGGAGTGGTATCAACTTCTTAGCCAACAAAGAAGTTCTAATCAATCTAGTTCTCCCACCATAATGACACTTATGATCAGCACAATAAGTAGTTAAAACAAAGTATGTTTTTGGTGTAGCCTGTCTAAACCTCATGTAAAATGGACAACCCTCAGCACACTTAACCACAACCCTCTTCCTCTCACTTTTCTTAACATAAATATTTTTCCTTTGTTGCAAAGCAAACTCTCTCACAGATGTCCTAATTAGTTCAGCACTTGAGAATACTTGTCCCTTCACAAAAATAATTTCTTCAGACAATTTGAACTTATATAATTTTGGCTTACCATGGTCAGTATCCTCATCAGAAGAGAAGATGCTATCTAAATCAGACGAATCTCCATTCTCATCATCAAAATCTTCAAGTTTTGTTGCATAAGGATTCTTTGAACTTTTAAAAGCCACCAAAGCTTGAACATCTGAAGTAACCACAGGTGCAGGATTTATTACTTGGTTAGGCAACACATCTGTCCAGTCAAAGCCCTCATCATAGTCACTATCATTCAGAGACACCCCATCAACACTATCACTTTCAGATTCATCACCTTCAGCTACTACAAACTCAGGATCTGCTCCACTTTCAGATTCAAAAGGGGAATATGAATGTTCCTCATCCTCATATCTTGCATCAAGATCAGCTACATCAAGATGTTCCAAGTAAAAAGTCACACTCTCCTCAGCCTTATACTCAGTTATGAACCTTAACACATCCCTATCACTTTTAATTGCTCTAAGACCATCTTTGAGTTCTCCTCCAGCCACAGCATACCAGACAATATAGTCCCCCTTTACACCTATCTCTCTCACCAGCTTGTCCAAGTCAACTAGGTTAACTTCATCTAAGACCCACTTGCCTCCATACTCATAAGTATCACCTCTTTTGTATTCAAAGTTAGGATCCCCACTAAAGTAACCATTGTATCTAAACCTTATCTTCACTGAGTGGTCCTTAGTAGCCCAGCAAGCAATATAATATTAGCCAAGTTAAAAAAGCCATTTAATGACATTGTTATTGTATTCAATAGACTCACCAACCTTACCAAAATCAGTAGTGTAAGTGCAATAGTATGTATACAAGAATATTTCTACATTCTCATTGTACAACGTATAAAGTATTTCTACAGTACAAGAGTATTTATACAGTATCATGTACAAAGTATTTCTACAGTACAAGAGTATTTATACAAAGCATATGTACAAAGTATTTCTACCCTAAATTCAAGCAACATACATCACATAACACACCAACCAAAAAAGACGACCCAAGTTACAATATTATATGCAGCAGACATCACACAACAACCAAAAAAGACAACCTTATATTCAAGCAAAGACAAAAATGAATCTTACTTTGAGGCATTCTTGTCAGGAATCTTATTCTCTTGTCGACGAGCAAAGCTTTCACCAGTGTCCGTTCGATTCAAGCCTTTATCCACCCACTTCATCTTCTCCGAAAATAGTAACACAAACCCTAGAAATAGTTACACAAACTTAACCGAAATTAGGAACTCAAACAATTGAACCTAGTTACACAAACCTAGTTTCATGTCAATCGTTTTCTGGAAATGGAAAAGAAGAGAACAATGGAGAAGAAGAGAGATTTTCGAGGGTTGGAGACGAATGGTTAGAGGATGAAAGATAGGGGGCTAAAATTAACATCTAAGTTTTGTGTCATCTGTTGGGGCATCACGTGACCTTCTTTTTCCTTTTTTTATATTTTAATTTCTTCCAATTTAAAAATGCCAGCATGAATTAAAAAAAAAAAAATTAAATTACACGTGGCACCTCACTTATGGGATTTGGGTGCCACGTCAGCGAAGACCAAGTCAAATATGGACTTGGGGGCCAAAACTGCCAAGGATTCAAAACATAGGGGGCTGTTTTGTATTTTTAATAGTTAGGGGGCCAAAATCGCAACTTTTGGAAAGATAGGGGGTCAAAAGTGCAATTAAGCCAAAAATAATATATATTCAACTTTTACACAAAAGGAAAAATTACAAATAAGGGACAATATGCCCAAAAAAGTGAGGGGAAAAGGAATGTGATTACCTTATCCAACAAACGAGCGGTTGTTTCAAGGAAGGGGCATTCGAGTTTATACTTCATGCATACCAACTTCATATATTGGTTAGCATTATTGCTCGACAAGTCTTTGGGAAATTTCAGTTTTGTGATCTTCTCTAATTCTTCCATCAGGTCAATTCTTCTGTAACAATAAAAAAATCCAAATCAATTATTCAAAAAAGAAAAAAGATTAAAATGTTAATGAACTTCATTTGTGACAAAAAATGAACACCACAGACCTGAATGGTGGAGTAAAGTCAATTTCAATAGGAGCATTATCAATCCCATTTGCATGATACTTAATTTTACAGCTGCCGTTTGTAAGTTCCTGGATCATCCCTATTCAAAGTTTTCAACAAAACAAGATTAAGATGAATTGAAACTAAAATATTTGAAAGAGAAGTAGGTGACATTCAAAGACCTAGTAAAAGCTCACCACTTAACATGTTTTCTGTTATCATCATCATGTCGTTCCAGTCCATATAAGTCATAAAGAACGCACAAATAGTAAACTCAAGATTATGAGTCAAATATATACCCTCATTCCTAAATTGTTTCCCAATTTCATAAACACCCTCCCGCCCACCAACCAACTGCCTGAGATAGGATTCTGAAGAAATTCTGAGGAACGATCTCATGTTAGGGTCATTAAGATATCTTTCATATGGGAGAGCACAAGAACCATCAGGAAGCATGTTTAAGAGTGGTGTTTCAACCTGAGAGTGGTTCAAAAGTGGATGAATGGAAAGGAAACAAATGAGAGGAATCAAACATAATCATACTCAGAAGAATGAACCTCCGAGAAATCATGCTCCTCAAGGAATCTCCTAATGTAAGTAAGGATTCTAGCCCTAGTCTTGAATATTGCTTGAACCTTGGATTAAGCATCAAATCCTTATATCTTGTTTCCTATAAGAAAATATAATTCATTGAATAAATCAACTCAAATTAGTGACATTAGATAAAATACATGTTTTGATTGAAAGAAAACAGGAGATAATGCAACAGAAAACGTTCTGTTGAGCATCTACATCCACAGACAGCGCTTTGTGAAAGATTTATATGAAACTTATCAGAATAATGCCGGACAAAATTCCAGTTATGGGATTAAACATTTTAGAGCTGAATTAACATTTAGGAAACATTGCATTGAAAAAATCGTAATCAAACATTTAATAACATGATATTCACCTTGCCAACTTCAAGGAATGGTGGCGGAAATGCCTTCGTGGTATCGCAGTCTTGATATTGTGGCACCTTCTGCCATTCGGCTCTAGGGCAACCGCAAATTGCAACTTTTTCTAATTTAAAAGAATCTAGCTTTTGACTAAAATCGGATATAAAATCGTATAGGTCGGTTGTTGCTTCCTTGGGTGGGTCATCCTAAAAATTGAATGGAAATATAATAAATAAATCATATTCTTGAACAATTTTGATAAAAATATTGAAGTCAATAAGCAAAGACTGATAAAATCACAAAGAACTCTACAGAAACTAAATCAAAGGTTACATTATGAATTGATGGATAATTGGAATAGAGAGTGTTACCTTTGTGGCTTTCTCCTCCTCCTACTCGTCCTCCTCGTCCTTACGCTTCATATCATTCTTCTTGCTGCAGGTTAAATTTTCGGATGATCTACTCCAACGCAAATTAATGAACTGATCCTTCGTAAATCTGGCTTCCTCCTCGCGTTTCATATACTTATTCATAATCTTCATTGGGGCACTGTAAACAAAGTAACTACAAAACAAATTAACAATTAAATAAATTTAGCAGTTTAACATGGAGATAAAGAAAAATGTTTGAAGAAATCACTTCTTGCTGTTGTTTTCGCTGGTGCCGACGCCGGTGCCGCTGGACAGAGGATCTGATTGAGATTCCGTTGGAAGGGAAAGAGAGTCGCTAGGAGGATGAGAGATGAATGAGAATGAAAGCGAGTGAGTAATCAGGGTTTTTAAAAAAACTTGCGAAGTTCTTGAAATTGTGAAGTTGTATGATTTATATACGTTTTGGTTTTGGATATGGGTACCCCGCCCATATTATGTGGCCCATTGGAAGACTATGTTGTTGGAAAATTGCTTTTCTGACTTAAAAAACTTCATATTGACACATGTAAATGACCTAAAAGCTCTCAGCGGTAGTTAACTACCGTTGGAAAAACCGGCAGCAGTTAACTGTCGCTGGCCTCAGCGGTAGTTAACTGCCGTTGATTTCTACGTTTTAACATGAACAAAAGCATCATTATTCCATTTTCCATAAACACAACACTAAAAACTCAACTTCCAAATTTCTCCAAACTTCAATTGCACGAATTTGAGCCAAATTTCATCAATTAATTCACAAGTAAGTTATTTTCTTCCTATTTACATGCAATGTAGTTTGTTTAGGGTGTTGGTTTTTATAATTTTGAGCAAAATGTTAGTTTTAGGTAGTTTTAGGTTAGGTTAGAAAATTGCAAATTATGCATTATTTAAATGCTTTGATGGATTGTTTATGTTGGAATTGATGTTTAGACTAAGTGTAGGTGCAATGTAGTTGAATTTGATGTTGAATTAACACTAATTGTGCTAGTATTTTGAAATGCACTTAAGGTGTTTGATGAAATGCCTAAGTGAGATAATCTTTTTTTTTTGTGTAATTATTTTGCAAAAATGTTAAATTATGTAATGTATATATGTTATGGTGTTTATAAGTTTGGTTTTTTTTGCTTTTTTGGCAAGTTGGATGAATGGCTTAATGATGAATGAAATAATGTGTCTAAGTTTAATTTGTCATATGCTTAAGTTTAATTTGTGATAATGTAAGGGTTAGAACCATTGTTCCATAATTTTGGCATAATGATAACCATAATGTGATAATGTAGTTAGATTAGGTTTGATGGATGCATAAGTTAGATTAGATTAGAACCATTGTTTCACGTATTTATGTTATTTTTATTCTGTTTTTGTAGACATATGGTTGGGGAGGGGGATGAGCAGCAACGACTTATTAGAGAGGCGAGGATGCGCAAAGGTAAAGAGGTGAGTATGCTAGCGCTCGAAGAAAGAGGGTGGATCAAAACCTATATGTACCAAAGACTCGGAGGCGTATGGACGTGAGGCCAGGTGTAGACAGCTCACAGTCACATATGGATTACTCCTCCCAGGAGGTTGATCCGACACCAGCGCATGATTATGCTGTGTATGAGGAGGGTTTTGCTGGATGTGATCGGATGGAGGAGAAGAGAATGTTTTATCAGACGCAGGACGAGGCAAAGGATGAGGAGGTGCCAGAAGATGTTGTCGCAAATAATGTAGTTCCTGAGGGTGAGCCTGAGCCTCAGACTCGGCGACGACGACGTCATCGTGTTCCGTTGATACGCCATACCCTGTTGGAGGGCCTCTCTTTCCTAGAGGTCCTGAGACCACGACATTGTTGTCCGACTACGTGAGGCACGTGGTGAACTCTCTTTGGGTGAACCATCATAATGCAAGTGTTTAAATTCTTAAAAATTCTTTAAATGCTTTAAAGTGATTAAAATTAGTAGCGTAAGTGTTTAAATTCTTTAAAGAATGTAGCATAAGTGTTTAAATTTTTTAAAGAATGTAGCGTAAGTGTTTAAATTTTTTAAAGAATGTAGTGTGACTCATGCTATGATACGTGCTCTATGCGAAAGGTGACACACGGAAACAAGTAGTTTTCATCTACCTGTGGGGGAGATGATGATCACTTTGGACGATGTGTATAATCTCCTCCACATTCCTATTCAGGGCCACATGCTGGACCATGACGCGAGAATGGATCGGGACCATGGGCTTGATTTGATGATTAGGTTGTTGGACATGTCAAAAGATGATGCTCGTGTTGAGGCAAGGACTGAGTCTATTGGTCATATCAGTTATCCCACACTGAAGCGGCTTTATGAAGCCCACCTGACAGAGGCTAGATGGTTGGTGGACCCACAAACGAGGGAGGAGATGCAAGAGAGTGGCAGGAGGAGGCAGTGGTGTGTGAGGAGTTTTCTTCTATATCTCGTCGGTAGTGCGTTGTTCACTAACAAAACGAACAGACACATCGACCTTGATATATCTTGATTGTATGGCGGACTTACAGGCGATTGGGAAGTGGTCATGGGGAGGGATGACCTTGCTTACCTATACGATTATTTAGATGATTCTGTTATTCTGAATAACAGAACGATGGCCGGTTGTACGACCCTTCTTATGATAATATTTTAATATTTTTCTTCATTTATTTATGAATTTATTTTATAATTTTTATCATCATGTTAGATTATTTTTTTCCTAAGTTCGACTACATTTATTTAGGATGTTATTTAAATATTTTTGTGAAGTTTTTATAATGTATTAGATCTATGGCTAAAGTGCACTTTCCCCCCCAAGTTTGAAAAAGTTGCGATTTTAGCCCCCTATGTACAAAAACTACAATTTTGGCCCCTAAGATTTAGCTCATTTGCATCTTTGGTCCTTTTGGTCATTTTTGACTTATTCAACGCCTATGTGGCAAGCCACGTGTGTAATTAATTAATTAAATTTTTAAAAAGGCTTAATTACAGTTTTAGCCCCCTAACTTTCCCAAAGTTGCAATTTTGGCCCCTAAGAAAAAAAACTACAAAGCAGCCCCCTAAGTTTGGCAACTGTAGCAATTTTGGCCCCCCAAGGCAAAAAATAAATAAAAAAATAACACCTGGCACCTCACTTAGGGTGCCACGTCAGCGTAGACCGAGTCAAATCAGCTTTGGGGGCCAAAACTGCCACAGGTGCAAAACTTAGGGGGCTGTTTTGTAGTTTTTTTCTTAGGGGCCAAAATCGCTACTTTGAGAAAGTTAGGGGGCTGCAATTAAGCCTTTTAAAAAAACCAGATAATCAATTTTTAAATTAAATAAATGAAAAAAGAATTAAAAAATCAGGAAATTTTTTTTGATCAACTCCAAAACATTTCTATCACAATCACTTCCATCTTTCTGAGAGTAGAAGCCACAGGAACCCTTGTCCGGGAGTACCGGCAGACACATTAGCATCTTTGTTCTCTTGCTCAAGTCCCCCTTCAGCAACTCCAACTCTTCCCCCACAGTTAACCCTTGTAGAAACCTTAGAACTTTCAGCTTCTTTCACCGGTTTCCTTTGCGTCGTAGCTCTACGAGCTGTTCGTTGTTGAACAGCTGGTTTACCAACATCACCACCTTCCCTTGGTTTCCTACAATCAATTCAAATCAAATCAAAAATCTAATTAAAAAAGAAATAAAAGAAAAACTTTTCCGATTTTACAAATCTAATGAAACATGGAATCGATACAATACAATACAATACACTTTCAAGTTTCAATAATTCATAGCATAAGAATAAATCAATTACATTTCAACAACTTATCCAATCAAGATTGTAAAAAATTAAACTCTGAACTGAAAAACCCTAAAATGAAAAACATAATCGATTTCATATCATAAAAATTGAAAAAATAAAATCTGAATCTAAACAACATGAACAAATTAAATTAGCAGCACAATGATATATCAACGATTCCAAATTCAAAAACAAAAAAGAAATGAATTAAAGCAAGAAATGGAGAAAGATTTATATGAGGAAGATCTGAGAGAGCATCAACCATGGCAACATTGGTGACATTAGCAGGAATCTTGTTCATCTTGGAAAGTGTGTGGGAGTTTATTTATTTAATTTGTTTATTTAATTTATTTTTCTGATTTTTTAATTCTTTCTTTAATTTCTTTAATTTAAAAATTGATTTTTTGGTTTTTTAAATTTTTTAATTAATTAATTACACATGTGGCCTGCCACCTAGGCGTTGAATAAGTCAAAATTGACTAAAAGGACCAAAGATGCAAAGGGGCTAAATATTAAAGGCTAAAATTGTAGTTTTTGTACTTAAGGGGCCAAAATTGCAACTTTTTGAAAGTTAGGGGTGGAAAAGTACACTTTAGCTTAACACGAAGTGGAAAAAGGAGAGACATGTGCCGGGAGATGGCTTACTAGCAGGGGACATGTAGATGTGCAGCATTACCGCCTACGGCTGGATCGCTTAGAGGTGGATGATGTGAGGTTTTGTACATATCGTGATCACATAGAAGTGCGCCCTTTTCAGCTTCTGTGCACTTACTCGGGATGGCTGATGTGCGGGAAGGAGAGGGTGTACCATCATTTACCTGAGCGGGTAAAGAGGCAGTTTGAGTATGTACATGATGTTCCCAGACATCCGCCATATGTCGCTCAGATGCCTACGCAGTTGCTGACCACTGTGTTGCTACACGCTCAGGCGTGGTTCTACCCTAATTTGGTACATAGGTGTCAGAGACCATGGCATCATGACGCTGGCTACATGGCTTGGTATGCCAAAGTCTCTCACCCTCGTATTCTCCCCCCCCCCTGATGAAGGATCTCCTCCCAAGCCGGTGAACGTGGAGCAGATCATAGAGGAGGAGCATGCTAGAGAGATGCCTGACACACTAACGATCATCCGCGATGTGGTGGATATAGCTGATGATATTATGGCCAGGAACAAAGAGATGACTAAAGAGGAGATTGTCTAAGAGGTGATGCGGATAGCCAGTACTGGTCGCCCTGCCCTTACATATCAGATTGTCAGGCGGCGCAGGGGGCAGAGGCATGGTAGGCAGCATGGTTAATTCTGATAAGGCTTTTTTTATGTACTTTTTAACTACGATGGTGATGTATTATTATGACATGTTCCGTACATTTTCGTACGTACCTTTTATATTATTTCTTGCGTTTTAATTGTATCCTGTTAAATATTATTTCGTACATTTTATATTCATGAATTTGCAATTGGATGAAAAAAATTTGTTTATCATGTTAAGGATGAAAATTTTGGATGAATTTGTTTAAGTATGAAAATTTTGGTTATGAAAAATGGAATGTGAGCTGCTGGAAATGGAACCAAACACGTAGCGGCAGTTAACTACCGTCGGCATCAGCGGCAGTTAACTGTTGTTGGTGCCAGCGGCAGTTAACTGCAACCGGTTTCCCCAACGGTAGTTAACAACCGTTAAGGGCTTTAACGTAATTTACTTGTGTTATTATGAAGTTTTCAATGTTAGAAAAGAAATTTTCATGTTGTTGAGTTCCCTTGAAATTGATTGACTCATGACTATGAGCCCGTTTGTTATAGTTTTTTTAACAAAAAAGTCACTTATTTTAAAAAAAATAATGAGCCCGTTTATTATAGCTTTTTTTAGAAAAAAAATCACTTTTTTGCATCTGTTTGTTACAGATTTTTAAAAAAAACAGAATCTAAGGGCTCGTTTGTTACGAATTAAAATAAAAGTGATTTTGACATAAAATAATTTAGAGATTATGGGCCTGTTTATTATGGATTAAAATAAAAGTGATTTTCACATAAAATAATTTAGATATTTTGTGAAAAATTAACATCTATTTTGCGTTTGTTTACCACGATAAAAATCACTTTTTTTAAACACATAATTTAATTTGTTTGGATTCAACTATATAAAAGAGATTTTTTGTTACAAAGTTAGTTCAATCTTTTAAATTATATTTTCTCTCTCCTCTAAAAAAATCTACTTTTTGAGAAGCTTCTCTTAACAGCTTCTCATTTGAAGTTGTTTTTAGATTTTTTTTAGATTCTGATTTTTTAAAAAGCTGTAACAAACGGATGCGAAACTCTTAAAAGTGATTATTTTTTAAAATAAGTGATTTTTTTCTTAAAAAAGATATAACAAACGGACTCTAAAAAAAATCTAAAACCAACTTCAAATAAGAAGTTGTTGAGAGCAGCTTCTCAAAAAATAGATTTTTTTAGAGGAGAGAGAACATAAGAATCAAAAGATTAAACTAATTTTTTAAAAAAATATTGCTTTTATATAGCTGTATTCAAACAAACTAAATTAGATTTTAAAAAAAGTGATTTTTACTACAAATAAACGAAAAATAGATTCTGATTTTTCATAAAATCTCCAAAAAAATTAATCTCTAAATTATTTTATGTCAAAATCACTTTTATTTTAATCCGTATGAAACGGACCCAATTACTTTTAAGAGTTTTGCATCTGTTTGTTACAACTTTTTAAAAAAATCAGAATCTAAAAACAGCTTCAAATGAGAAGCTGTTAAGAGCAGCTTCTCAAAAAATAGATTTTTTTTAGAGGAGAGAGAAAATATTGTTTAAAAGATTGAACTAATTTTGTAACAAAAAATCCTTTTATATAGTTGTATCCAAACAAACAAGAATATTTGTTTAAAAAAATAATTTTTATTACGGTAAACAAACGAAAAATAGATTCTGATTTTGCATAAAATCTCTAAATTATTTTATGTCAAAATCACTTTTATTTTAATCCGTAACAAACGGACCCTATATTTTGATTAAG
>Ga0315913_1009275_pt1 | contig 11552 bp, 9 predicted proteins | sample MpolsnodulesMG_FD_207736 | JGI IMG/M metagenome (GOLD analysis project Ga0315913, IMG submission 207736) | Medicago polymorpha root nodule microbial communities from Los Angeles, California, United States - small nodules | ecosystem: Host-associated > Plants > Roots > Nodule | place: USA... | reverse complement strand
TAGTGTGGAACATAATTAGTACTACTTTTAGAATTATCCATCTGAAATAAATTAAGAGAAAACATGCAACCAACAAGGTACATCCTCCTATGACAGTGATATAGTACAAAGAAATTCAAAATAATGAGTGTTTCAAAACTTCGACAGAAGTTGTGCGAAACAATCTCAACTTTACCCACATAGGTACTTGATACTGCAGACAATCAGGTTCAAGATAAATGCACCTCCAGGGAGAGGCAAATGGTAGAATTAGGCGTGGCTTGACATTGATTTGGCACTTCATATCATGGGCCATTTGGGGCTCAGAAGTGGTTGCTATATTCTCTAAAGAAGGACCCAGGTTTCTACGAGCTGGTGGGTCTCATGCTCTGAAGCATGGGTACTTGTAAAAAGGTGAAGTACCCGTACCAGGTATGCGTACGGTACTCGTAGTACTTCATTTTTTGTCATTATTCTATTGTGTGTGAAATTGTGGTTTTCTCTTATATATTGACATAATGTGCATATGAGTTTTTTTGTTGTTGTAACCAACTCTAATTTTCAACTTTTTAAACTTTTATCGTGATGTTTTTGCTGTAAGTTGAAGAATTCAGGTCTCATGTTATATTATATAACAAAACTCATGATTCACTTGACGCACCCGTACCTTAATTTTTTTAAAATTACCGTATTCTCGTACCGGTACCTGTATTGTACCGGGTACTGTACCAGTACATATGCAACATTGGTCTCATGTCATAAAGGAGCCGCAATGGAAATGGCTGGGTAGGGTGCCTAAAGGTCCCTGTCTCTAATCAATTATGAATGGTGTGTGGACCCCTTGAGCATTTCTCTAGGCGTAGTGGAAATGGTTCTTGGGATGGAGCACCTGTTGTACTCCCATCTAATATCAGTTTTTGATGTTCTGTTTTAAAAAAAAGTCAGATAAAACAAGGTTAATCTCTAATACAATACATAGAATGGTTTCTTGCATTGCATTTGCATCCCCAAGACCTTTGATTCCACAAAGAAATGTATGGATCAAAGTCGGAATCAATGTAATCTTAATGGACAGTCACGATGGCAATAACTGTTGGTGTCATTTCTATTTTCTTTATTCTCTTGGTAATTTAAAAGTCAATCAACCAAGGTGCCGATGCAGCTATATAAATATGAGCCAATTATCATATATTACCTGGATCATGATGAATCTAATAAGAGAAAACAATACTAAGTATTGTGGAAGTGAGAAATGAAACCATAAGAATTATATAAATCATACCTACTTATAAGTTCATTTGATTCAGCACATGACTGCATAGAAGCACTAAGTCTTTCATTAAGGTCTTCCAGAGCATGTTTTTGTTCAGCAAATGCCCTGTTGACATCTCCTAGTTCCTTTTGTTTGAGATCAACCATTTGCTGTAAATCTTTTATTTGATCAAGGTAACATTTTGTGATGGACTCTTTGGCATATTTTAACTCCTACAAATTGGATCATAACTTAGTTAAGACATTGCATATTACAAATCATACGAGTACTTAAGATGGAATAAATATTAACTATTTCTTTTAGAATGCACAGATAGTTGTTAAAGATCACACGTGCCCTTTCTTGTGAAACAAGGAGTGGTTATAAATATTAATTAGGAAGAAAGGGGGTTTACAAAATGAAATAAAATTGTATGCGAAGTATTGAAATTGAATTTTTTTGGCAAAGCCTCAGCTAACGCCGGGGATTACATACACTTTCATGGCGCTCAACAGCTGCACGATTGTCACTACGCAAAGTATCAATTATAACCACCTGACTCTCCAATTGCTTTCTCAATTCCTGTCAAGATTCAAGATAATTGGATATAGTCAGAGGAAAAAAAAACTATTTAACAATAATATACAGCAATCTTCTAAGTTAACACACCGAGTTAGATCTTTGAAGGCTTCGAAAATCATCAAGTGATATAGGACCCTCAGCAGCACCAATGCCCAAACCTTTCAATCTCTTGTTTTCAGAAACAAAATCCTCTACACATTCAAGAAAAAAGACACAATGAAAGGAAAAAGCATAAGAAAATGAAACAATAGCAAATATCAGTATGAATATCAACATACTTTATATCTTAATTACCAATATCAGTGATATGTGTGTGTAAACTTGTAAGTTGTAAGCCTTAACTAACTCTGTTGAGTTAGAGTTTAGGAGCTGGGTAGTTATTCTGTTATAGTTCAGTAACTGCTGTATTCTCTAAAGTTAGTACTTTGTACTCTAGGAGTTCCTCAGTTATCTATAAAAAGCTAACAGTTTATCAGATTATATACAATGAGAATAGCATTTAATTTTCAGTTCTGTCTCAGTTTTGTACATTCTCTTCACAATTCATCCCATTAGAGAATTTTAATAATCAATACATGATGTAAATTGCAAGAGTAACTATCAGTGTATAGGAAGCTTGAATTTGACATACATGCATACATCAGAGTAAAATTCAGGGATGATTAAATTTAGTTCACATTAGAGCTCTTCATAATAAAATATACCTGCTTTGCGTTTAGCAACTCCATTGTCTGCCACAGGATTTGAAACATGCACCTCTCGATATACAAAAGCAAATGCAACTTCTGCAAGATAACACAAATAATAATTTGGAAACAGAATAAAACCATACTGCTTGATAATATAATATGCTCAGAAGGAAAGATATACTCAGCCAGAAAATCGTCAACTTTTTTTAAAAAAAAATACAGTGCTCGTCCAATTTTATAAAACAAATAACATCCAGAAGGAAAAGTAAATAAACCAAAGATTGTAGTACATCCAAATCAAATACAGAGGATAATTATTTATTTTTTCTTACAAATAACAATGAAATTATAAAAAGAGAGGATAGATGAATAGATAAGAAATGGAGTACAGATATGATATGAAACGAATATGGGAAAGTTTGAAATAAGAAGACAAGGCGCGGCTCTAAACAATACATATCTTAAGGCAAAAGAGAGAATGCTAAAGCAAAATAGAGAATGCATATTTTAAAGTTAGCGAGTCCTTGTAGATATAACAAAATGTTATCATTGATCTAATTCTTAGGGTATTCCTATCTGTCCAATAGAATATTAGTTCATAAATAAAAAACTTAAATTTTGCTAAACATATCTAGAAGTATTTGAAGAATCTGTGAAGTGTCCGATTGCGACATAATTAAAAAAATCCAACACAAATGTAGCACAACAAGGCTACTGTTTATGTCTTTGTTTCCTTGACCAAAATATGAAGTTTCTCAAATCTTAATGATATTTTTGTTTGGGTTAGGCTAACAAGTGCCCTTAGTGCACTTGTTAAGGATTCAAAAGAAGAAATAATTTATAAAATTTATGTAGAAAAAGTTTCTTTTTGAAGTTTCAATGTCTTGAATACACAATTTCCAAGAAAAAGTTTCTTCTTTGGACTTCTAAACAAGTGCCCCAAGGGCACTTGTTAGCATTTCCCTTTTTGTTTTCATACTTGTAATAGTTAAAGGAAGTTGAATGATCAAATATAGGGACTGGGGAATAAGTGATCAGAACTACATTACAGACAAGTAAGAAAGAAAATTCTACAAATTTAACATCTAAGGAGAAAAAAAGTTGAATAAGAATAAAATAAAAAGTAAAAACAGGAGACATTGAGCCAATGGAAGGAATTCATATTACCATGCTGAGGAGGAGCTGCAAATGATATAATATCACCATGGCAGACTTTGACAGCAGTACCGTTCTTTTTCAACTTCTCCCAGTTAAGGTAAGTTCCATTTGTGCTGAACAGTGATTCACAAAAGTTAGAATATGATGAGATTAAAAAAAAACACTCTTTTCTTCCTCTCTCAAGTAAGAGAAAGGATGAGGGAACCAAAGCTCTATAACGAAGCTACTACCTTGTATCTTTCAAGAATATTGATGTGGTATTCTCCATATTTTCATTAGTAATCTTGGTCCTGTATATTCTGCAATGATTTGCACTAACGGAATTCGAATCAATCTGGAAACGTACATCCTCTACCAATCGTCCAATGCAATGCTCATCAGCAGTTAATAAGATATTAATTCCCTGGTCACAAAACTTTAATCATATAAAAAATTGAAAAAGCAAGGAACACTTGAACCAAAAAATAAAAAATCAAATAAAGCGCCATTGCCATCGGTGGTCACGGCAAGAACAACCAGGTCACATAATAAACTCCCATGCAGAAGTGAACTCCAGCATAACTTTCTACTATAGAAGTCCATAGATGTACGACTCAATTAAATACAAAACAATTTGCAGCCTGTTTACTTTGCAAAAACACTTAGTAGCAAATTAATCCATGAATTATATCGATTACTAGCAAATTAGTTCGCTGAATTATATCGCTTATTGGCAAATTAGTCCTTACAAGTAACAAAATGACCAAGTTGCCCAACGTCGTTCAAAATCAAATCTTTTTTGCTAATTTGCAGATTACAAGTGGTAAATGCTCAATCTCTACAATTTCTATGGGCAAATTGGTAATTTAATGAGAATAATTTCCTTGTGATACAAAACTGAATTAACCTAATTTGAAGTTGAATTACCTGATGCCTTTTGCGGGCATTGTTAGAGATGGCAGTGAGAACACCCCAAACATTAGGATCAGAATTGTGAAGAGGTTGAGAAGCGAAATTGGAAGCAACAGAAACAATGCGATCTTTGGCTCCTAAAATTGATGCTGGATTCTGCTGCTGCTTGTTGGGAGAGTTTCCGTTGGATCTCGGAGTTCCTCCGTTTCCGCGGGTTTTGTCTTCTTCCATCGCCATTGGTTGATTGCAGTCACAGTCACAGTCACAGAGAGAGAGAGGGGGAAAGAATTCGCGGGAATTGAAAACCCTAATTATGTAATTCGCGGGAGTGTGTTTTTATATTGGGGGGTGTGTGTATGGAAGTTAGTGAAGTGTCAAAGTGTGTTGTGAGTATAGCTTCCCTCGGAAGTCTCGCAAGTCGCAACTCCCCCCTTGACTTTGGATCATTAGTTTGCTCATTTTCAGATTTCTTATCATAGTATTTTTTAAGAATTTACACATACAACTGCTTTGAAACTTAAAAGTGATAATTAAAATGAAAGAAAATCTCTATCTCTATCTCTATTATAAATATTTGGCTTAATTTTTTTTTCAAAGTACATATGTCACCTATCTATTATGAGCATCATTTAACAGAAAAGAAAAGAGCATTGTTTTTTTTGGAAGAAATGAGCATTGTTTTTTTTTTTTTGAAGAAGCCAAAATGAAATTATATTAAACGTCGGGAGTAATTCATCTCGCACAAGGTGTGCAAAGAGAGTCACTCCTCAAAAAATACAAGAGCAGGTTTCTGTTACTACACAAAACAGAATGAAAAAGAGACAAGAAGACTACTCCCTAACACTCATACAAATTAAAGAGTGTCGCCACCATTCATTATAACTGAAAGCTGAAGTGAGCCTATTCGCCCTTAACCAAGTAAAAGATACAAACTTTACTTTGTCTAATAATTGAACCAAGTCCAGTGCTTTGTTTTTGAAAATCCTATTGTTTCTTTCCTTCCAAACCGTCCAAACGCAAGCATGCCAATTCACTCTGAAGAAAGAATGAGTAAATCGCGGTAACCCCGCCATGTGACCAAACTGAATAAGATGCTCACAGACAAAGTCAGGAGAAATGAATAAGACCTGAAGCCACTGATAAACCCCGTGCCATACACTGCCAAAGATGTCACATCGGAAAAGAAGATGACTCGCCGTTTCTGAACACCCACAACCACCTATGCAAAAAATGCCATCATGATGACGAGCTCTCCTACGGATAAGATTGTCTTTGGTAGGTAATCTGTTGCGAAGGAGCCTCCAAACAAATATTGAAACCTTTAACGATACCTGCTTCAGCCATGCTACATAAGAAAATCCACGCTCCAGAGAGGTGTCAGATAACGTGAGATACTGGTAAACCCCCTTAACGCAATAGCCGTTAATAGGATCCATAACCCAGCGCCACCTGTCAAGAACATGGTCCTGCAAAACAATATTACACAACAAGGAAGAACACTCTGTAACTGACTCCTCTTCCCACGCCAAGAGACACCTCCGCCACTCCCAAGCATCACCTCCGACCACCCACCCTCTCCTATCCATCTCCCTCACCATCACCCCCTTATTTTCAGCCAGGTCATACAAGCGAGGAAAACGCACACATAGAGGTGTGTCCCCCACCCAATTATCCAGGCAAAAATAGGTGCTACTCCCTCCACCAACCACTCTACGAACAGTCTCCTCAAACCAACTTCCCTCCCCAATCCATCCCCACTCCGTATACCGGACATCATCCTCCACCCCAACGAACTATCCACCCCTTCCTTCAGCCGCCCTCCCACCTCCCCGTACCTAGCCTTTAATGATGTATGTGGTCCATATAAACCACATACATCATTAATTGAATGAACCTAAAAAGTCAAATTTGCTTATATTTAAAAACGGAGGGAGTATATTTCACCATCACTTTCAAAATTTCGGGATTCAACATGAGTTTAAAATCAAACAAAAAATGTAACATATTTATTATGTATTAGAGAGAAATTAAGTTATGTGAGGAAGTAGCAAACTATTCTAGGCATAGAGAAATTAAAGAATATTACGTTATGCGAGGAGTGTGTGATATGATTTGCTATTAATGACTATTTTTTTTTTTTTTTACATGCTATTAATGATTATTTCAAAATCAAACGAAAAATTTATGGGCTGAAAATTTATTTCTATTATTTAAAAATACGATAAATATATTCTTTTTAGGTGATTACAAGCGAATTGTTTAAAAAAGAAACAGGGAATTGCATTCCCTAAAAAAAAAAAATAGGGAAGTGCATATAAACGAAAATTTTCCCTTTTGTAAAAAAATAGAGTAATTATAAAAAAATAGAACAAGTTTTTTTTTTTTTATGAAAAAAAGAAGATAAGAAACCGTTTTTTTTATTTTAAATTCTTATTTGTGTTTGGAAGAATTCCAGTTAGATATTTGACTACCTCTCGATAGAACTTTGGATTACTAATACTTATTCCACTAGAAGCTGAAAGGTTAACACAGAGAAAAAAATTATGGTTTTTCTTTATGATGAATATGTTAATTATTAGTATCATATTTGTTTGTAATTTTTTATTTGTAACTCTAAAAAAATTGATAATCTATAATTACATCAAATTTTGGGTATGCATAATTTTTTTTAGGTCTAGACAAATTTATGAATCAGATTGTAATTTTGCTTTCACTTTCAATATTTCTCACACCATTTCAATATTCATTCGATTAATTCAAAATTATTCCTTAAATTTATACTTTTTGTATCCATCGATCTTCATTCTGCAATAAACTCATAAATTGGTTCTTTGAATGGTTATCTGAGCAATAACTTATTTTTGTTATTTAACTCTTTAAGAACTCTCACATGATTTTTTTTGTCGTTCTCTTCAACTTTTTCTTCCGGTTTATTAGTTGATAGTAAATTGTTAGAGGAGAGGAGATGATGTCAGGTTTCGGAGATCAAACCTAGAACCGCCAACTTAAATTTCCTTAAAACGCCTGGTAGCTCAACTTAAATCTCCAACTAATGGACTCTGCAATAAAAATTGAGACATTAACAATAATTAAAGAGTCAATTGTGTCTTGAAAATGATTAAAAAATAAATAATTATATAATTGAAAATAATAAGTAAAAAACTAGACAATTATACCTCTGACAATAATTTAAAAAGAAATAATTTGATATCCCAACAAAATATTTTTAAGCATAGTGAGATAAAGACTAAATTTTCGGGTTTATTTTTTTTAACTTATTTTTGCCACATGATGAATTTGTAACCTTGATCCATCTTCAAGATTTGAGTTTTCATGATTGTGACAACATAAAGTTTTTGTTTAGATTGAAGAAATGTATATTGAATCATGTAGTTCCCTAGAGTCCTTGCCTCTATATATTTTCCCTAACTTACAGACTTTGAACATTAGCCAATGTGAGAAGTTAAACCTGTTGTTAATCTTCCTAATCTAAAGATGCTTCCAGTGTTTCTATCTACAATGACTCGTCTTAAAAGGCTCTCCATATTTTACTGTCCTCAACTGTTGAGTCTTCCAAGTGACATGCATCGCCTCACTACCTTTGAAGATTTGTTCATTTTATTAGTTGTTGCTAGTAATGTTTGTTAATTAGTTTAAAGCTTCATGTAGCACTACACCTTCTTTACAACTTTAACCCATTCTTTTAACCGTAATTCTTGTCAAAAAAAGAGAACTTGTTTTGAGAGTGACATTTTCTTCATTTACTCAACAATGTAGATGATGAAACTGGAGTGGTAAAAGGCATATGCAGCTTTAAGGATCACAAGAGAGAGCGGAGCAGCAGTAGTCGATGATGAATGATGAAACAGGATGTGTACATTAGCATATCTTTTTACTATTACCTTCCGACGCAAGGAAAACCCAATCACAATCTTCAGTTCACTACCCCATAAGTAATAGCACACATTAGTTGTAATCAACTCCAATTTTGTTTCTTGAATCGCCATAAAGTCAATGCTCGGCTGAGTCTCTGAAGTTATTTCAATTTTGTTAAAGAAATTATTTCAAGTCAATTCATTCAAATTTTGAAGCCCTCTTTTTCCTTAAGGAATCAACTACCCGTTGACGACGTGTAATTCTTAAATCTCGTTAAATATGCATTGAAACTTTCTGATCCTGGAGGCCGTAAATTGTAATTACCAGATCTAGTTATTTTCATCTCTTTCGCAGTAATAATATTTTAGCAAGACGATTTATTGCTTAATATTGTTTCATTGTTGTCATTATCATTGTTATTATTATATATTGATTGCAGGTTGGCATGCTAAATTGTTCAAACTTGTTGAGCTGCTTGATGCTTATTTTATTTTACTTACGCAAGCTTGCTCCTTCTTTTCTTTTTAAAAAATTATAATGTAAACCACTTGTTTGGTTCTTCTAATTAACAATAATAATGCAAACAAATAAAGCATCGGCTCCCCCATGAACAAAATAAGTTGACTTCTGTGTACAGAACCTAAGTGAAGGCTTCATTATCACAACTACTGTGAGAAGAATTTCCAAAATATAAATTTAGAAAGTTGCAATGGTTGAGACAGTGCTTCATATGCTAAAGTTGCAATGCTTCATTGTTGTTTCAATGTTAGGAAAACTTGCTTCGTATGCTTATGAATAAGCTTCTCAAGCCTATGGTCTGTATAAAGATCTACAAGGGTTCAAAGACACGTGTGTTGTTGGATGCTGATCAGGGTAAGAAAGACCAAAATCATGGGCTGCAATGGCTGAGACAGATTCAAAAGATATGCTATGATGCTGAAGATGTATTGGAAGGATTTGAGTTGCAGGACAACCGAAAGCAAGTTGTCAAGGTTTCCGGATGCACCAGGATGAAGGTACATGGCTTCTTTTCTTCCTCTAATTAACTTGTTTTCCATATTAAGATGGCGCATCAAATCAAAGATATTAGGGACAGATTGGATAAGGTAGCAGCTGATGGAACCAAGTTTGGTCTTGTGAGTGTTGATCAAGGACTTGTTGTCCAAGGAAGAGAAATGACTTATCCTGGATGTTCAAATTTCAAATGTAATAGGAAGAGAGAGGGACATAGAATAAATTATGAAGCTTTTAATGCAACCACATCCTCAGGGTGATGGCGAAGGTGATAAAAGTTTGTGTTTCCAATTGTGGGAATTGGAGGATTAGGGAAAACTACAATTGCAAAGTTGGTGTTCAGTGTCTCCAATGACTTTGATATCAGGCAGATCATTATTAAAATCATTAACTCAGCTTCAGCTTCAGCTCCAACGGATACTTTCTCTCACCATGAAAACATCACAAACTTATATATTGTGCAACTAGTAAGTCGTATGAAACAGACACTTTTCGGCCAAAAGTTTTTACTTGTGTTAGATGACATATGGAATGGCGATCGTGCAAAGTGGCTTGAATTGAAAGATTTGATAAAAGTTGGCGCACCAGGAAGCAAAATTATCGTGACAACACGTAGTAACTCAATTGCTTCGATGATGGGTAATGTTCCCTCATATGTTTTGGAAGGTCTTTCTACAAAGGATTGTTTATCTCTATTTGTCAAATGGACATTCAAGGAAGGCGAAGAAGAAAAATATCCAAATTTACTAGAGATCGGAAAAGAAATCATGAAAAAATGTCAAGGGGTTCCACTAGCCGTGAGAACGTTAGGAGTTCCCTCTTCTCAAACTCTGATTCAAGTAAGTGGAAATTTGTCATGGACTCCGAAATATGGAATTTAGAACAAAGGAAAGATGATATTTTTCCTGCCCTAAAATTAAGTTATGATCAAATGCCATTCTATTTGAGACAATGTTTTGCTTACTTTTCCCTTTACCCCAAAGATTATATCTTCAATAGTTATGAAATGTATTTTCTTTGGGTATCCCTTGGACTGGTTAGATCCCTTAATGGAAGTGAAAATCTAAAGAATGTTGCAAGAAAATATATTGATGAGTTACATTCAAGATCATTTCTTCAGGATTTCAATGACTTTGGCTACTGTTGTGAGTTCAAAGTACATGATTTGATACATGATCTTGCATTGTATGTTGGCGGAAAGGACTTTGTCGCGGTAGACTCGCATATTCAGAATATACCTCAACAAGTAAGACATATATCAGTTGTTGAAAATGATTCAGTTAACTGTGCTTTGTTCCCCAAATCCAAAAGTGTGAGAACCATACTATTTCCTATTGATGGAGTGGGTTTGAAAAGTGAAAGTGTTCTGGGTAAATGGATATCAAGATACAAATACTTGCGTTTTCTCGATCTTTCTGGCAATGCCAAAATCAAAAGACTTCCAAGTGCCATTTGCAAACTCCTAAGTTTGAAAAATTTGTCACTCATTGGGTGCACAGAGCTTGAAAAATTGCCGAAAGGATTAGAGAAATTAATTAGACTTCGATCTCTGCTTGTCACCACAAAACAATCTATTCTGCCACATGATGAATTTGCCAGCTTGAACCATCTTCAAACTTTGTGTTTTTATGATTGTGAAAATTTGAAGTTTTTGTTCAAACAGCAACTCCCTTCCATTGAAGAACTGCATTTTGGATCATGTAGGAGCCTGGAGTGCTTACCTCTTTATATTTTTCCTAAACTACAAACTCTGTATATTAGTGATTGTCAGATGTTAAACCTGTCACTGAACAACGAAAACCGATCCAAAAGGTTGAAACATTTGAAGCTTAAGAACTATCCAGGGCTTCTGGCATTGCCTGGGTGGACTGTAGGTACATCAGACACATTAGAGACCTTAGAAATTTCTGGTCTTCCAGATCTTAAGATGCTTCTTGAGTGTTTAACAACAATGTTTAATCTTAAGAGAATCATTATTCATAATTGTCACCAACTGTTGTGTCTTCCAAGTGTGACATGCATCGCCTGACTGCCCTTGAAGATTTGCGCATTGCTGACTGCCCTGAATTATGCCGAAAATATTTGCCTCGATATGGTGAGTACTGGCCCAT
>Ga0315913_1009272_pt1 | contig 11555 bp, 6 predicted proteins | sample MpolsnodulesMG_FD_207736 | JGI IMG/M metagenome (GOLD analysis project Ga0315913, IMG submission 207736) | Medicago polymorpha root nodule microbial communities from Los Angeles, California, United States - small nodules | ecosystem: Host-associated > Plants > Roots > Nodule | place: USA... | reverse complement strand
TTACAGATGATTTAACTTGGTTTCAACAAGGTACTCTTGATATCTCTCAAGCCATTATACTCGGCTAATTGTGATGTGGAAAGAAGTTGAAAGTTTTCATCATGCCAGAAATGATACTATCGAAATCCCTAGCACATATTGTTTCTGATTTTCAAAAATATAAGGAACAAGTCAAAGTTATAAAATTTTGCAAAGGATTAAATGAAAAATATTCCCATGTTAGACCTCAAATAATGTTAATTGAACCTCTCCCCATTTTGTCCATTGCATTCTCCTTGGTTTTAGTTCAAGAACATCAATTAAATACCTTATTTCCTCTGATTTTACCTCGAGAACAAAACTTGCATAGCAAGTCAAACATATTTTTCCATTAGTAGAAAAAGGGTTTGTGGTGGTAATGGAGTTGACCATGTAAATCGTGTTTTTGTACTCAATGCTATGTTGCACGGATACTTCTGATTGAAGGCGTGTCTCGGTGTTCAACACATATCATGTTCGACACCGACACTTGTGATTACATTGTATTATGTCATTTTCTCAAAATTGTATCCGTGTCGACGTGTCTGTGTTAGTGTCATGTCCGATGTCTGTGTCCGTGCTTCATAGACTCAATGTTGGAGAGCTAAAAATGCAATTGAAACTAGTTTTGATTGACCATGTATGTCATTCTGGCTTTAAATTGAAGAATAATAATCCTCTATCAATCTTGCTGTCAATTCAGATTCTGAACATGTCCCCCAATTCAATAATACACACCAAAATACCCCTTCTTTTAATGTCATACAAGAGCAATAACAACAAATTTTTTATTTACACAGAAAAATTTAACTTATATATCACTACCAGTCATCGGCAAGCTACAACCCACTCTTCTTTCGCAATCTGAATCTATTCATTTCATTTCCACAAATGGGTAATAAATAATTTTTTTTAGGAGAAAATAAATAAATTTAAACAAAATTTTGTTACCTCTAATAACGGATTCAATAAAACATGGATGGCTCCACCATAAAGCTTGGTGTGGCTATAATCCCACCAATTTTTTTTTTCAATTTTTTTGTTCATACGAAAGATGTTTATAAAAGTAAAATGTTAGAGAAATTTGACGGTTTATTTTGTTCAAATTAACAATTATTAGAATTAGAAATGGAATTGGAATAATAAAATGACGAAAACTATTATTTTGGGTGAAATAGTACATAATATTTAATTTTATTGGATAATTTTTTTGACACTATTAATTTAAGCACACCAAAAAATTAGTCCTAGATCCACCCTGCATGAAGAGTTGAAATTTTATAAATAAAATAGTAAAGGGATCATTCATCAAATATTTTGAGTTGAATCTTATCAATAAAATGAAATTGTTGAGAGAAAACATCTAAACACCCTTAACGTGGTTAATCCTTTTCTTTTGAAGATTCTCTTTACCTTCTAGCATTTGAAATTATTTAATTTAAAATGATGTTCGCTAAGTTAATTGTATCCCAACCCCTTTTATTAAAAATAGGGTTAAATAAATGTTTGGTCCCTGTAAATATCTCAAATTTTGTTTTTAGTCCCTTTAAAAAAAATTAGCAAAATTTGCACCTACATCTTTTCTATCACAACTTTTGCTCCTAATTTTTAAGTAAATTTATGTGTTTCCTTCAAAATTTTGAATTGTTTTTTCAATCATGTTTAGTACATTATATAAATATCTCGCAAAAGTTTGATTTTTTTTTTGAAGACGCTAAAATGAAATATATTACTCAATCAAATCGTTCCTCCTACACAAATTGATTTTTTTAATAAGGGATCAATTAAATATGAATTTTTAACTTTATTTTTTTTGACAAAATGAATTTTTAACTTTATAGCGCTTAAAATTCATAGTTGATTCATATTTTGTTAAAAATTCTAATTTTTTATGAAAGAAATTGTTATATATTCTAAATATATTGTTAAAAATTAATTTAATAATGTGAGGGTATACATGAGTCGACGGAAAAATAGGAACAAAAAGTCGCAACGGAAAACATTTGGGAACCAAAAGTTATTGAAATTTTTAAGAGCGACTAAAAACAAAATTTGAGACATTTATAGGGACCAAATACTAACTTAACCCTTAAAAATAATACTCCTTATAATCTTCTTTATTTAGGCTCTGGACACACCAAGTAGCAAAAGAGAAGTGAATCGAACATTACCTAATAACTTTTCTATCGGTGTTTATTTCGTTTTGAATCAACTTATGCCCTGCACAATCCCCCCAATTTACACATGTTGATTTGAATCGTAATTTTTTTTTTAAAAGAATGTTGATTTGAATTGTAATTGTTAAGTATAAATTTTACAATTCAGGTAGAAACAAATTTATTGTTATTTTTACTTGATAAGAGTATAGTACACTTGTTATATCAAGCATCAAGTTTTTAACGCCGTTGTTGGGGATTGTTGATTAATTTCAACAAGGCAATTGTGGTTTCGACTGGGATTTCTCTTATTTTATTTACTTTAATTTCATGTCTTTTTATTTTTATAAAATATGAAGAAAAAAAGGAGCAAGTTCTTATTGCTATTTTATAATTTTGTGCAGTGCTATTAAGGTATATTTTTGTTTACGCGTAGTAAGGGAGCAAGTACGAAACTACTCTCTGACAAGGAGATCAAGAAGACAAATAGAGCAAATCGGAAGGCAGACTGATGGGCTAAGTTAGATGAAGAAACTATTAGTTAAACCCATATTCATTCATTTATTTATTTATTTTTTTATGAATCCGACAAGGAGGAAGTGGCAATGGGATTAATGGGTATGGGTTTAACTAACAGTATTAATCCCATACCCATTAGACTGATACATGCACTTAGTTTGATAAAATGAGTATGCATAAAAAGTTGCAAGAGTATTTGATATGATGGGTTCAGTTTGAAACATGTAATACTTCACTTCTTATCATATAAGTTTTTCGACTATAATTTGCAACAACACAAATTGAATTGAAAAAATAACTAATTAAACAGTTGTAAAAATCAAACATCACGATCTTAACATTTCGAACATCATGATCTTAACATTTATTTTAAGGAAGATCATAAGATTTTAACATTAGCAAACATAAAATTCATGATGAATAAGCTCCATAGAATTTCAATGGTTCTTATATATAAATATTTTTGCAAAAATGTTTACACTATATTGTTTTCTTGGTATTTTCCTTTACACTTTATCATATATATAGTTAGGGTACTAAAAACAAATATCTTCATAAATTTTTCAAAAAGAAATAATAATCAAATGTGAGTTGTGGGAGATAATTGATATATTTTTTATACGGATACACTATCAAATTTTATATTTCTATTTTTTTCAGTAAAATAAATTTGTATACATTTTATTTTTATCTCCTTTTTTATATGTTAATGCTTCATTTGTGCCCAAATGTTATTACTGCTCACTACTTTCACTAGTAGATGATTATTATGTGGTAAAATATATGTTCAATATTGTTGTGTTAGTATTTTTTATTTGTGGCTACAAGTATTAGATTTTAACAAATTTCAATTTCTACCGATTGATTTTTAGTGAGAAAAAAGTCATCAAACTCTCATGGATGAGTCAAAACCTCATTTGTTTTCACTGTCTTGTTCAACTTTGTAATTGGCTTAAGAAAAATTAAATCTTTGTTGAGATGTTAATTTAGTAAAAGAGATTGTTTCATTGCAATTCCTTTGATGTATCTTTCAGATTAATTCGACTTTTTAGTTGTTTTTTTATACAATATATTCTCATTATAGTGCTAGCAAACACTTAAATGAAATGGTTTAGATCTCTTGTCCGTCCTAGGTTTGAATCCAGCATTGATAATGCAATGTGAAAACCATTGATGGAGAGTTTTATCATAGAATATTCTTATTTGTGACAATAAAAACATTAAAATGGTTGACTTTGTGGAAAGTAATTATAGGAAACGTTTGATCTATAAATTTTATTTTGTATAATACATTGTCGAATATGTTTGCGGATGTTCGATTAGTTGAAGAATTTGAAATTCTATTTAAGGATATAAAGTAATATGACGATTACAAGCAAAATAGTTGGAGTTATACGCATATGGTAAACATATATAGGAGTGAAGGTGATATGGATATGAAAATTGAAATTTCATTAAGAGATGTCTAAGTTTTGTATTGAACTTAATGCTATCGGGGTGTGCTTGTTTGATTCAATGTTTGGGAAAGTCTATAGAAATAGATGATTTGGTAAGTGTTTTTGATATATGTAGAAATTAAAATAGAGAGACAAGTTGCTCTACCCAAGACCCAAGGAGCTTATATACATCTCACCATATGTTTCGCAAAAAATAATAATATATAAATAGTGTTTAAAGCAAACATTGTTATTTGGGGCAACTCTCATTTCACTTCAACAAAGGGCAACTACAGTCATCCAAAAGTTTAAGCAAGAAGAGGTCTTTCAGCAACAAAAATTTGGTATTACGGCTCATAAGTATTAGGTTTCAATATTTCTTTTCTCTCATCTGAGAAAGTTGAAAAGCTCCATTTACGGAGAATGACGATAAAGTTGGGTGCTACTTTGAGAAGTTGGGTGTGACACAATCTTATCTAGTGTCGCTCACAACATAGTCAGAGGACCTTCTCACACTAGCTCTTATATCTTCTATAATGTACTAAACTAAGTTTTAGATACTCTGTTATGATTATGAATGAAATGCATTACCTACCTTGTAAGTGCTCTTTCAATCCAATAAATTAATAAAAACATTTTTCTCTTGTGAATGCACTTGGTGTAAGTTTGACCCACCTTTTTTTATTATTTTTGAAGGACCGGGTGATTTTACTTAAAAGCTAGTATTTCGCTAATATTCTCCAGCAAATAATGCTTGACACAAATTTTTTTTTGGTTACATTGACACAAATTAAGCCAATATTACAATTTTTAGTGTTAACAAATTATGGAGGTTACGTAAGAAAACAAGTTAGAGAGGAATAAAAAACAAAAATCAAAAGCTATACAATGAGATGTCTAACAATTTGCTTTGAAATTTCCATACATTCAATGTATTTAAAAAATTGTTACAGGGTTCAAAGAATCGTTAATTCAGTTCTTGTATCTACAATCTTTTAACTGATTACAATGCTATAAGAAGAAGAAGAATTGCCACACAGCTTGAAGAAACCATCATGTATGAAGACCCAATTCCCTGCAATTTATAATTGTTAGAAATCTTTAAGCATGGTAGTTATGCATAAGTATAAAACCAACTTAAATCATGGACTAGTGTGCTAGTGTGAGCTATAAATATAGTTTTGATACAATAAATATTCATGCCCTCAAATTTTTAAATTTGATTCTAATGGAAAATGTTATATACATAAAAAAAAAAAAAAAAACATCATAAGAATCGAACTAGAGTCTTTTCATACGCAAATTTTCTCATTTGGGAACCAAAATGTTTTCACTAGAGCAATCTCTTTATGCAAATTTTTAGTATCCCGTGTCATAAATTTCTCTTACGATAAATAATTAAGGTTATCATTGACAAAACAATAGTTAACATCACACTAAACTTTGAAAAAGACAGATAAATAGACATAAACTTTTTCTACAAAAACATGTAGAAAGGAAAAGAGGGATTACATACCTTGAAGGAAAGGAAAGAGGAAGTTGCTGAGGAAGGTTTAAGTCCAGTAAATCCAATATCATATGCAATACTTCCATCATGATTAAATAATCCAAAGTGTCTTTCTGATCCTGGTCCAGGCTTCAAATTCTCATTGAACAAAGCAAATATATAAACCCTAACCAACATTTTAGGCCTATGAGGTGTTCCTTTTCTCTTAAGTAACCTCTTTCTCATATTTTTATTATAAGTCTTTGCATTTTTCACAGTTGCTCCAGCTTCATTATCATCACCATGAGAGGCCCAACCAGTCTCAGAAACAATCACTTCCATCTTATCAAACCCAAATTTCTCCAATGCAAAATAAGCAGCATCAACTTGTGCATCAAACATATTGTCATAATGTAGTTTACTTTTGGGATCATAAATACCAGGATTTTTCTTAAATAAAGCATAGTTTATGTCAATATGTTGAGGGTCATTTTTATAGGCCAAAAAAGGGTATGCATTTATATAAAAAGGTGTTCCAATTTGTGAAAAAAATTCCAATAAAGGTTTCATGTAAGGTACTATATCATCCCTAAATGTACATGAAGATGGAGGATATGAATTGGCAAATACAGCTTCTGAATGTGGAGTTGAAACCTCAATTTGCTTTGCTAGGCCAAGTCTATCAAGGGCACTATAGATATTTTTTGCTGCAGGAAGTAAAGCTTCCCAAACTTCAATATTTCCACCACCTAAAATTTCATTTCCAATAGCAATGCCAACTATTTTTGTTCCTGGAAGATATGGTTGAACATTGTCTTTAATCCAATTCATGGCACGATCTTCGCCTACGCCAATGTCTGTCAAAAGTTCGTTCGGAAGACAAACACTAAGTCCTATTCCAGATCCTTTGAAGGCACTTAGGACTTGAGGATTAACATCATAGATTCTTACATTCTTGATTTTTGCAGCTTTGAGAAGTGTAACCACACTTTCAGGAGGAGGTAGATTATCAGCTACTCTACCATAGTTTACTCCATATGTTCCAGTAAATGCTTTGTTCCCTAATACTGCACCAAAGAAAAATTTGAAGGTAGGTTAGAAAATCCATGTCATGCAAAACAATACATATAAATGACATTGAAGAATTATTTGACTAAATCACAACTTTAATATAAAAATTGTGAAGTCATACAATTTAGTATCTGAAATTAATGTAACTCTAAAATAATATTTGAATTTGAAAATTCTCAGTTAACACATCGGTGGTCGTTAGATCGACATCAGACGATCCAAATTTCAAATTTAATATATTGAAGTTTAAAACAAATTGAATTTTGTTTGCTTTCTATATCATCGGATTTCGATCCAACAACTACCGATGTATTGACTACATGAATGTGTGGAATTGTTACATCGGACAATTCAAGTCTCATCTCACCATAGTAGTATATAATTATAGAGATGTCCATTAATTGCAAACCTTTTTCTATGAAAACATCAAAGCAAAATTTTATAAATATCAATAAAGTACCTACCTAGAGAAAATGTTGCTGATAAAATGAGAAGCCAAAGAAAGAATGAACATGAGGAAGAGAGAACCATTTGATGTTGAAGTCTAAGCATATTAAGAATGAGAAAGATATTCCACTTGATAGAAAGTATGATGGTGTTCCTCTATATTATGTAAATCAATAAAGGTAACTTCATTTGTTAAGATAACTTTTTCTCTTGTCATAATCTAACTAAAGATTCTTAGCTTTTCTTCAAAATGTGATAGATTGTTAGCATGATTTGAATAAGATTCTTAGCCTTAAACTAAAGATGTTGCAATTTAACAAAGGGGTGTTTTCAGCAGCTTAGAATAGATTCTTCCTTTCATCACCCTTAACTCATTCATAAAGTATACCTTTTTTATACTTTTCACTCTTGTTATTTTCAACCTTTTCATCAAGCTAGATATGAAGGGTATGTAAATGGGTTATCAATACCTTTCGTAGCATCATGGATGAAGAGGATTCTTTAACTTTAGAAGTTGAGATCGCAAGGATATGTAGAACAATTGAACAAAAAAGTGCTCCTAGAAAAATAAACAGAAAAATTAATAAAAAATCATTATTTACTATAAAATATTAAAAAAAAAATTAAGTGAAAATAGAATGGTCGCTTTCTAGTTGTTAATAAAAATGAAAAATGAATATGTATAAACTTCATTTTGAATAGACTTAAATAGACGGCAATGAATTCTCTCGTGTGACATGAGAGTCCATTGAAATCTCCACCATTCATTGAAAAGGAGAGAGAAAGAAAGTTTCAATAAGAGTGAGTTTTAGTGGTAGAGATCATGAAACATGAGAACACTTGAAAGGAGAAAAAAATTGAGAGATTGAGAGAATTCATTCTCCCCATTAGATGATTTACACTTGCCGAAAATCAATCGTCAATAGGAGTTACACTCATCTTCAAAGTAAACAAAAGAAAAATCAGATTTATTGCAGTCACTTTTTCCCCACATTCACGCAATCAAGACATTACAGTCAAGAAAAAACATATTTAATTTTTATTTTAAAATTCCTAAAATACCGAGTTCAAATCGAAATCGTCTGATCTTGATCAAACGATCATTGAAGCATGATTGTATCACTTTACGGACCGCAACAAATCTTGATCCAACACAATGGAATTTTTAGCTCAAGCCAAACAAGTCTTACATGTACACAATTCTTGTATTTTCAAAACGAAATTCGGAACAAAAATTGGAAAGAATATTGCACAAATACAAATACAAAGCTAAAACCAATTAAATGTAATATATAAACAACACACATTCACTTTTCAACATACTCTCTTTGATTGGTTAAAATTCCATGGGACCCACATGATTTGGTGGGACCCATGTGAATTTGGTGGGACCCATGTGAATTTTAACCAATCAGAGAGAGCGTGTTAGAAAGTGTGTGTTAGAATGTGTGTTGCTAGCTTATTTTTTGAACATTAGAGTGTAGAGGGTCAATAGTTAGTCCTTGTTACGGGGGTGGGAGAGGATAATACTCACTCATATTAATCTCACAACTCACCATTTAAGGGGATAGTAATTTGTTGTTAATTAACAAATGTTAGTGAGAGATCTGTTCTTATAAATCTCCAACCCCTGTGCCCTACTCTCAAACCACTTTATTTCTCCTGAATATAACATGTAACTATATAAGATAGGTTGATTGATATTCTACTATATACTGTATTATCATATGCTAGTTTCCATTGTGATTATAATATTAGGAATCAGAAATATATTTAAGAAGCGTATCATATCCAGTCAAAAAAATAAGTAGATACATGAGATTGAATTATTACAATTCTTCATAAAAGAACCTGGTTTGGACAATAATGATACTTGATGAAAATATGAGTTGAATTATCAAACATATGGAATTTTCCGGGGCACAAGCATTTAATTTCTATATGAAAACCATTTTAAAGCATTGAATATTTAACACCAAAATGTAGTTTTTATAAAATCACGTGATTCGCCAAAATTCTATGAAACTCACCGCTCATCCAAACACGAGTATCTTATAACGAGAATCCATATCAAAGATAGGTCAACATATTCAACCAAAATAAAATCCAGTTCCTCATATAGTTCACATGAAAAATGTGACAGAAGTCTACAATCTACATTCAGATATACTCTATGAAAAACCAAAAGATCTGATCTAGGAGGCATACAAGTTTAATCTCCTAAGTAAAACCCAAATGTTACAACAGAAAACAAGACTACAACCATCCAGAATGTCACAGAATAGCTAAAACATCTTCAATAGCAGCACCTAAAAAATGTTAAGGGCACTAAGTATTGATAAAGAGCATATAAGAAGCTTACTACCAAGCTTTGCAAAAAAAAAGCACTAAGTATTAACTAGTGATACTAAGCTACTTCATTGAGCAAAGCTCCAAATAACACTTTCATTATCAACCATTTTCTTCACTTGCTCCTCACCTTGATTTGTTTGCTTTTCATCACTTGCTAGAATTTCATTCTTACCATTAATAATATCTTCAACATTGAGACTCACTTTCTCAGCTCCTTTGCTTTCCTCTGCGCCGGATTTCTCCTGCTTGTAACTGCTATCAGCTGTACCATTTTCCTTTTCCAATTCAACTGGTGCTTCCTCTTTCGGTTTTTCAGCGACAACAGCATTCAAAGCTTCCACAGAAAGTTGTTCCACAGGTTCCGCCACAGATGTTTCTTCCACTTGAGGCTTTTCCAATTCAGCTGTACTGTTTTCTTTTTCCAACTCAACTGGTGCCTCCCCTGACAGTTTTTCAGCAACAACAGCATCCAAAGATTTCTCAAAAAGTTGGTCAGCCGGTTCCGCCATTGATATTTCTTCCACTTGAGGCTTTTCCAATGGCGGCTTTTCAGCGACAGCTGCATTCGAAGCTTCCTCAAGAAGTTTTTCTGTCGGTTCTGCCATCAATGTGTCTTCCACTTGAGGATATTCCACTTGTGGTTCTTCAGCGACAACTGAATTCAGAGCTTCCTCAGAAAGTTGTTTAACTGGTTCAGTCATAGATGTGTCTTCCGCTTGAGGCTTTTCCAGTTGCGGTTTTTCAGCGGCAACAGCATTCAAAGCATACTCAAACAGTTGTTTCGCCGGTTCTTCCATTGATGTGTCTTCGACTTGAGGCTTCTCAGCTGTCACAGTTTCACCTTCCACATTACTTTGCTTAATTTCCTCTGCATCGTCAATCTTTGTTTCATCAATGACGTTCTTATCAGCATCACTGGGATCAGCTTTCAGTTCTTCAGCAGAAGACTTTCCCTTTTCCTTGGCCTCCTCTGAAGGAGATTCAGTTTCAGCTTCCTTCTCATCCTTCTTTGAACCAGATGATTTCCGACTACGTTTCTTCGGAGGCTCAGCTTGTGCAGGTGGTGGGGTTGTTTTGGCAGTCTCCCTAATCCTTGATGATCGCCTTGGCGTCTCGCCGGTTCCCCAATCAAACTCTGATATGTCAGGATTCCCAGAATGGTTTTTCAGGTACTTCTTCAATTGTGTTTTGGAACTTATCTCTTCTCCAGTTGGAGCAACAAAAACAACCTCAGGTTTTCTTGGTGTTCCTTTCTTCTTAGGGAAGAACTGCATAGTGAAATAAAAAATGCGTTATAAAACAATTTCCACAATAAAGCATACAACTAAAAGGAACAACAAGATAAACATGTTAGCAATAGTCACATTGCTAATTAACACATACAAACATCAGACATGACACTGACAAAAAACCACATGTGTCAGTGTAATGTTAAACCTCAAACCCCCAACTTCAATATGGAGTGCTGGTCAACATATTTACAACAGAAACGAAATCACGAGGACCTTATCATATCAGTAAATCACCAAACAGTAAGCACTATAGTTCACAAAATGCTCTAGCCTAGAACAGTTCAGAAAATGTTATTTGCTAGTGGATAATTTTCACCAAAAATTATAACATTCTGAAGCATTTATTCACAAATTGGTCTTGCAATAAATCAAATTGATCTATACTCTATAGCATACTTCGGATAAAATCAAAGTGCAAATCAGGGAAAATCACAACATCATAATAAGCTCAATACATAACAATGCAGTAATGGAACAGAATCTTGCACAAAAATTATCTGAATCACACAGGGCACAGAAAAAAGTGGAAGTGAAAACTTTTGCTATTAAAACCTAAGACACAATCTCCAAAAGACAACATCAATAAGCTCAAAAAGAACAAGCAAACAGACCACAAATGGAAATTTGGTTCTACTATTTTCTAGACAAAAAGTTAAGCCATTTTGGTGTAAGATGGTATCTTTCATCATCCTTATTAAAAACCCCATTACTACCCAATGCTGAACATCTTAGATTACCACAAAAAGAAAAAACAAATCAAAACTTTACGAGGTAGCAG
>Ga0315913_1009271_pt1 | contig 11556 bp, 7 predicted proteins | sample MpolsnodulesMG_FD_207736 | JGI IMG/M metagenome (GOLD analysis project Ga0315913, IMG submission 207736) | Medicago polymorpha root nodule microbial communities from Los Angeles, California, United States - small nodules | ecosystem: Host-associated > Plants > Roots > Nodule | place: USA... | reverse complement strand
ATTTTTTTTTCTCTTCTCCAAATTCACAAGAAAATATTATCATATCCAAATCAAGTAACAAAAGGAAATAAGAAAATTAGAAAAGTAGACTAATAAACATTATATCAATAAAAAATAGGGCTAGAATGCATGGTCAATCTAAGAGTTATAAATGAAAATAGAAACTTACTAAACAATTGTAAGTTTGTAACTAATTAACCAATTTATTCATTAAAATTTTTTATTTAATATAATGAGTGAGTAAATTATCATAGCTAAGGAATATGAAAAATAGTAGTTCAAAGGTTGGTGTGACAAAGTCTTTATACAAATATAATAAGACATTAGTAATTAATTAAAATGTAACTAATGAATTTATTAATATAATTATTTTAATTTGTAACTTACAACCTTTCATTAACCTTTATTCAAATGTTATTAATATTTTAAGAAATATAATTCTTTTTTGGCTAAATATATTATTTGAGTGATCATTTTATTTTGTTCATTTGTAACATTTTTCTACAAAAATTATTTTGTCCTTCTGTATTTTATTTTACATAATATTAAAATATCTAAGTTGCAAAGTTCATGAGAAAAATATTATTATTTAATGAACTCTAACATTTTTGTGTTCTATATTTTTCAAAAGTATATAAATATGATAAATAGATAAAATATACTAAAAATATAAGTGTGCAAATAAAAACAGATTTTTTTTTATAAAAAATAAATAAATATAGATGATAATAATTATCACTGTGTTCGTATAAACTAAATTGAAAAATTAAAATAATTCATTCAAATTTATATTTATAAATTGTTGAATTTTATCCAAACTATTTGGTCGATCTAAAAGGAACTTGAGTCTCTATCATTTCATAGAAACCAAAGAATAGCCAAGAGATGAAGAGTAAAAAAGAGAAGAAAAATTATAATACCATATCGAATAGCTACCATCGAATAGTTTCTTAGTGTGATGATGAACAACCATTTTTCATAAACTTCTCCTTGAGCAACAACGATGCAACCAAATTAAAATAAAAGTATCATTTATATTCTTTTCTTAATTCACATACACATTAAGAAATAAAATAAAATATGAAAGAAAGTCGGAAAAATAGAATAACAAATATCATATAAATGAAAAAAAAGTAGAGATTAAATATTTGACCAATCTAAGAGTAACTTGACTCCATATCATGTCTAGAAACCAATTGATAATCAAGAGATGAAGAGTAGAAGTGAGTAGAAAAACAGTAATACAAATTTGAAGATGTTCTATCCAATTATTGCTTGAAAGTGACGATGAACAAAATTCAAAATTTGGTGCAAAAAATCACTTATTTATATACACAATCTTTTTCAATGTAGGACAAATAGTCTCATTAGTAGAAACTAAAAATATTGAGATCATATTAGTGGTTGTATATATAATGAGTGAGTGAATGTTTGTAGTTAAGAAATATAAGTTATGGAATACAAAAAAAATAATAGTTCAAAGGTTAATAATAATAATAATAATAATAATAATAATGTAATAAAAATGAATGCATTGGAGTTTATGATTCATAAACACATAAAGAATAAGTGAAACTTTTTTAGATGTGTCACATCATCACAATTCTAGCTCATGGATAGCTCAAGTTTCCTTGTTTTAGCATAGAGTAAGATGGTTTTTTAGAGATGCCACATCATCACAATGAAAGCCTAAGAATAGTTCAAGTTTCTAATTCAAAAATATATAGATAAAAAATTTCTTCGACTTTCACTCTTTAATAATTTTCGCCAACATTTTTTGTTCAAATTGTAAAATTCATACATTATTGGCTAATGGAAGTCCACGTGATATTTGTCACATTGATTTTTTTTTTAAAGAACATGGATTTTTCTAATGCCATGTCTATTTTAAATTTATATATTTAATTTTTATTATATATTAAGATTTAGGATTTTTAACCCACTTGGGTTGGTCTGGTGGTATTGACTTGGGACCTAAGAGTATGCTCTTTCTCGAGGTCTCAGGTTCGATTCTCTCTGGTGCCAATTTAAGTGGACTAATTTAACTTCTTCAAAAAAAAAGATTTAGGATTTTTATCATAAAAATTTCCCAAATATTTTAAATGATACTCCCCCGTCCCTTTTTGTAGGAATAATTTACGAAAATCGCGGGTATTAAGAAAAATGTTTGAAGCAGTAAATTTGTCAAAAATGTATGTTACTATTACCAAATTACCCATTGTCCATAGAGATATTTATTGTTAACTTTTCACATTTCAAGGTATATTGATAATATTAATGAAGGATGTATTTGGAAAAAAGAGTAATATGATCTAGAATATGTAGATAGTCTTATATTTAGAAACAAAACTTTTTTGCAAAGTAGTCTTATAAAAAGGGACGGAGGGAGTAATAATATATGTTGAAAATAATATTTAATATATACATAATACATTATTTATCAATTGTTAAACCTTCAAATAGAAAAAATAAAATTGAATTCTAACACAAATATAAACCATGAACCCACTTCATAGCAGAGATAATATGACCTAAAGCTTCACTTTATCAACATCAAGTATAAGAGGAAATCACTTCATTTTAAAAAGATACAAAAGTCATAACGATACAAGAAGAGGTAAGATTGAAAAGATACAAAAGTCTTGAAAAAAGGATATAAACATAACAACACATCCAATCCATCAAAAGACAAATCAAATTCCAAGAGTAGTAACTAAACGTCTAAGCAGTTGAGTACTTCATTGATAAAAATCGTAGGAGAAACCCTTAGCTTTAGAGGCGAAGTTTAATAATTAGTTGTTAATCGTTATTAATAATTAGTTGTTAAATTAGTTTTTTTTTTCTTTTACCGAAACTTGAATTCAAAATTTATAATTCATTTGTCTTTTAACTCAAATCAGTTAAACTACTTTGACAATAAGTTAATTTATTTCTCAACCAATTTTTTTTATTAGATTCTTTTATATATACCAAAAAAAGGTATCATAAACATTTCAGTTGATCGTTTAAAGTCAAACAATTTATGAACTAATTTAAAATACTTACCTATAGAAGGTATCATTTAAAATATTTGGGAAATTTTTATGATAAATATTTGAGTAATAGTTATGTTATTTGTTATACAAACTACCATTTTTAGTTCCTTAGACTTTGTTTGGGAGTTTGGAGCTGAGAGGAAGGGAAGACTTTAGAGAGTTGGAAATATAGGGAAAATGGTAAAATCCTTCACATTTTTTGAAAGAGTAATTTTTTAAAGAATGATAAATTAATGTTTAAGATAAATATATTTTAAAATATTATAACTACATATATAAAATTTGAAGAATTCATGTAAACCCTCCAAAACCTCCAAAAATCTTTCTTCAATACAATTTTTGAGTTCCTCAAATAAAGATAATTTTATATTATAAAGAAAAATAAACTCCCAAAATATTTCGTTCTCGATATCATTCATTCCTTCCACTTGTCTTTTTTCAAACTTCTTCGTTCCTCTCCAAACTTACAAACATAATCTTAAACAATACTATTTTTTTTTAGCAAACCTTATACAATAATATTAAATAATAGCTTGTTAGCATTCTCCTTCAATAATTTCAAATAAAAAAATATTGCTGCGCAGTGATGCACCTATAAATGTGATGTAAACATAACATGTGAAAGCTTTTTTGTTTTTGAAAGAAAATATTTTTCTTTTTAAATCTAAACAAATTTCAATTATATATAGGACACACGTGGAGTTTGTCACGACCCTGTCTTGTAAAAGTGCTTCATGCGTCGGTCCACAACACATGCTTGGCAGATGGCTACGAATTACTCTTACAATTTGAGTTAACTCTAGTTGAGATATCAATGAAAAGATGGAATCAAATAAGACATGTCTTAGCACAAGTGCCTAGCAATCTCATTGACTTCTATATATATAAACAAAATTACATCTTTCAGCACACTTTTGGATTTTGAATTTTTCTTTCCAAAAATACTCTTAATTTTAAATTCAAATAGTCAATTATAAAATAACACGTATATTGGTAATCCATGTCATTAATCACTACAAAAAAAAAATAGTATTCACTACCAAAAAAGTCCATGTCACTAATCGTCTCCGTTAACCCTCTTTTAGCAACGTTAACCACATATCAAACTCACAAAAAACTAGCACAAAACAAAAACTTATGTTACTTTTTTATCAGCCACTTTTATGTTGCACATCTGTGTTGTTCCCCTCAAAAGAACCGACAAAGATTGTCAAGTATCTTCATATCCCTTCCACAAAAAACAGTATTTCCATATTATTAGACAGTATTTCCATATTATTTTACTAACATAAGTTACTCTTCTTAGCCCTTGATCAAGTGCATGGTTTTCTACTCATTTTCAGTTGATAATTTTGAATGCGGACCGGAAATAACACAGGCGAGATAGCCGAATGTTGTTGCAGTAATAGAAACTGATTGAGCAAAAAATAATGTTAAAGATTGGACTTTAAATCCTCTAAAAAAATATTAGTAACAAACGTGAGTAAAAAATAATGTTAAAGATTGACTTAAAATCCTCTAAAAAAAAATATTAGTAACAAACGTGAGCAAAAAATAATGTTAAAGATTGAACTTTAAATCCTCTAAAAAAATATTAGTAACAAACGTGAGCAAAAAGTATTGTTAAAGATTAGACTTTAAATCCTCTAAAACAAGATCAGTAACAAACATGAGTAAAAAATAATGTTAAAGATTGAACTTTAAATCCTCTAAAAAAAAAAAAGACTAGTAACAAACGTGAGCAAAAAATAATATTAAAGATTGAACTTTAAATCCTCTAAAAAAATATTAGGGAACGAACTATGAATTGTGAGAACGCTACTTATTAATATTTAATGTTTAATATAGTGCTAACAAGAATATTTCGTTCCAACAGGAAGCAATGCTGGAAAAAGAGCAATCTTGCCCATAATTAAATTAAAAACAAATGCGAGTTCAGGACTTTCCTTTGTGCTTAGTAGAAAACAGTTTTCCGTTAGACTATGTTTTGCTATTACCATAAATAAGTCATAAGGACAAACCATTTCCAATGTCGGAATCTATCTTCCACGACATGTTTTCAGCCATGGTCAATTATATGTAGCTTTATCAAGAGGAGTTTCTCAAAATTCAACAAAAGTTGTCATTAAAGAAGGGAAAATAGAAGGACAGGATGAAGACTTTACGAAAAATATAGTTTTTAAAGATATTCTTTTATCGCATTCATAACAATGTTTCTTTTACGTAACATGTCATTTATACATTTATGTTTTGATGTTACTAATTACTATCAGAATAAACAATAAAAAATCATTGTTTTATCTTTATTTTATATGCAGGCAAACTAAAATATGTTGAGTTCATAAATAATTTTGTTATATGCCTTGACAATATTTTGTTTATAAATCAATATATCAATAATTTCCATTAATATTTAAAAATTTTGATCAAAATTATACAAACAAACATAATAAAATAATCACATGCGTTTGTGCAGTAGAAAGAGCGTTTACAAAATAATTTTTTTAAACATAAGTCTACATTTATTAATCTCACCGAATTCAAGGGCGTTTGGTTTATTTCTGAAAAAGCTCCGTACTATACTTGGCAGTTAACTGCTGCGGAGATTCAAACCTGAAATTGTCATTATTAATATTTATTGATTTTGATTATTTCAACTATTATTTTGGTACGTTTCAAACAATTGCAGTATTATACTTATGCATATATACCTTAATAAGAATAACATTTAAATCTTGACCAAAAAAGATAAAGACCATTTAAATCATCTAAATAAACATTTTAATGAATGTAAAAATTAAGCATTTGAATACTGTTTTGCACATTACTTTAAAAAAAAAAAAATTGTGCACATGTGTGATATATATACAATATGTTGTTATATTTACTACATTAAAATAGTTGTGCATTCAAGACATTAAATTTGGATGACTCGGTTATATAACCCACTCTTTAAATATTTAGAAGATTAAGTCGAATTAAACCGATGACTCAATCACTCAAAAAACTAAAATAATGACACCTATAATAAAAAGAACACTTGGGACCAAAATTACAAAAATATATATTAAGAATTATGCTAACAAGTGGTCTAAGGACACTTCCATAAAAATAAAAATAAAAAGTGGTCTAAAGACACTTGTTAAAAATTCAAAAATAGAAATAATTGATAAATTTTATGTAAAAAAAAGTTACTACTTTTATTGTTTTAATGTCTTGAATGCACAATTATTTTAATGTAAAAAATATAAAAACATACTATACCTTACAGTTTTTTTTTGTATATTATAAGCTATATCACACATGTGCAAGACGATTTATTTATTTAAGTAATGTGTAAAACAATATTCAAATGCTTAATTTTTACATTCATTGAAATGTTTTTTGAGGATTTAAATGCTCTTTATTTTTTTGGTCAAGATTTAAAGGCTATTCTTATTAACGTATATATGCATAAGTATAATACTGCAATTGTTTGAAACGTATCAAAATAATGATTGAAACAATCAAAATCAATAAATATTAATAATGACAATTTCAGGCTTGAATCTCCACGGTAGTTAACTGCCGCAGAAGTTAATCGGCGGTAGTTAACTGCCGAAGTTTCGCGGTAGTTAACTACTGCTGGTTAACTTTCGTGGAAGTTAACTGTCGAGGGGGGTATTTCGGTATTTTATTGGTGTGTTTCAGCCAAACACTATGTGTAAACAACAAATTTGTACATTTAAGGCCGGCTCAATGCATTTGTAGGTCTAAAACAAATTTTAGATTAAGGCCTTTTAAGTACGCTGATAAAGAGACGTAAAAATTAAGAACTATAATTGAGTAATTTTATTTGAGATATGTCAGACTCTTTTTTTTTGAAATGACAAATATTATTCACGACAAGAGTATGCAAGACGCACACAACTCGCGGATGGGAAGAAAAAAAACAACAATGGGTGCCGCATATAAATGGAACACCTCAAGGTAAAAAATACAACCCAAACATAAACAAAGTCCTGAACAATGAGGCTGGAATATACATGAAAAAATCAGGCATATCACCGCCTCAAAAACGAGAAAATCCCAAAACCATCCGCTGCACAGACCCACAACAGCCGCTACACAGCACCCAGGAGGCAGTAGCAACGCGCTCAGTAGAGCAGCAGCCCCAAAACCTGCAGAATCGGACAGAAGCAGAGACCCTAGGCATCACCAAAACAAACGCAGGATTCCATAACCAAATCAAGGACTTCCCACAAGTTGCCACCCTACCTCCTACCCTCCCTGCTAAGACACCAAATGGGATCCCAACACCACTCAAAAAAGAGACATACCGGTAAATCCGTCCTACTTAAAATCCACCTCCACGTCAACACCTTAATCTCCTCCACGACCTCTTCCACCATATAGGTTTTATTATTGAAGATGATATCATTTCGGACTTTCCACAACACCCATAACGTTACAAGCCAACGCCCCTTTTGAATCTTTATATTTCCTTCCCCCGCCCCCAAACATTCCCAATGAACAAAAAGGTTAGGCGGTATAGGAAAGAAACAATCAAGCCACAACATAAGTTTCGACCACACCAAGGAAGCAAAATCGCAATGAAGAAGTAGATGGAGCGAGGTCTCTACCCTCGTAGCCACACAACATAGAACCCTCAGTTGGAAGCACATTTCGCAATGCAAGATTCCCCTTAGAAGGAATTCTATCAAGTAAATATTTCCACGCAAAAGCCACCACCTTTGAAGGTGCCTTATTTTCCCAAAGAGCCTTGAAAACCTCTTTTTGTTCATCCCACCATCTATCTTCACGCAACACTAAACCTTCCAACCTACTATATGCTGATTTGACCGTAAAATCTCCCTTATCATCCAACCTCCAACCATCCACCTCCTCCGACCACACCATCCCTTCTAAATCCTCCATAAGGTTTAAAAGTAACTCCTCCTCCCACATAAAAGGATGTCTTCTCCAAATAAACCTCCACTCCGAGCCATGATCCGAAGGCTCCCCCATTTCCCCAATCTTTGCCTCCTTTTGATTTGATACCGAATAAAGTCTCGGATACTTTAAACGGAAATATTTATCTCCTTTCCACCTATCATTCCAAAAGCTAGACGACAACCCATTCCACACTTTTCTCTCCACCGCCAAGTTAAACCAATCTTGTTCACCAAAATCACCTAGATTGGCCACATCCTTCCACTAAAGAGATGCATACCTAGGCCACACCGTATTGCTTCCCCCCATTAAGTTCTCTACGGTTTCACCATATTCCTTCACCAACACACTTTTCCACAAAGCCGATGTCCCATCAATTAGCCTCCAATGCCATTTTGCCAACAAACTAATATTCATCACCCATATGTCCTTTACCCCCACTCCTTCATTCATCTTTTGTTGACACACCAACTTCCACTTCACCCAATTTAACTTCTTACCTCCACCTACCCCTCCCCAAAGGAATTCTCTTTGAATCCTGACCACCCTCCTCCACACTTGCACCGACATCTTTAGGAAAGATAAATAAAATATAGGCATAGAGTTAAGAACTGAATTAATAAGAACAATTCTACCTCCGAAGCTTATGTATCTATTGCTCCACGTGTTCAACCTTCCTCCAATTGTCTCAATCAAAGGCTCCCAAGTCGACATACTCCTTGGATTTGCACCAACCAGAAGACCCAAATACTTGAAAGGAATACATTCGGCACTACAATTCAAAAAATCACACGCCATTGACATAAACTCCTCCCTAACAATCATCCCAATCAAAGAACTTTTGTAGAAGTTAATTTTCAAACCCGATGCCATCTCAAAACCACGAAGAGCCGACCTTATAATCCAAAGATTTTGAACGGTAGCCTTCCCTGTACAAAGAGTATCGTCGGCATATTGTAAATGTGAAACAACGAATTCACTTCCATCAAAATCAAAGCCTTCAAATAAATTTTGTTCCACCGCGTTTCTCATCAAACCACTAAAGCCTTCCGCCACCAACAAAAACAAAAATGGCGCTAGAGGATCCCCTTGCTTAAGACCACTTTGAATACTAATCTCCTCCGTCGGGCTCCCACTAACAAGAATGAACATGCTCCCACCGAAAATGCACGCCTTTATCCACCCCACCCACTTGTCACACATTCCCACTCTAAGCATCATATACTCCAAAAATTCCCAATCCACCGAGTCATAGGCTTTTCCAAAGTCGACCTTGAAAATCAAGCATTCTTTCTTCGCTTTTTTGGCATAATCAACCAACTTATTCACAACCAACACCCCACCCACCAAATTCCTACCCTTAAGAAAGGCGATTGGTTTTGAGAAATAATCGAATTCAAAACGACCGTCAATCTCCTAGCCAACACCTTAACTAATAATTTATAAAGGCAACCTAGCAAGGATATTGGCTTATACTCCTTCAACTCCAAGGGGGACGAAACTTTAGGAATTAAAGTGACAAAGTAAGATAACATACCCTTTGGCAAAACCTCATTGGTATGAAATTGATCGAACATGATTCGAACTTCATCTTTGATTAAGTACCAAAATTCCTTAACAAAAGCGAAGTTATAACCATTCGACCCCCGGCTCTTCCCTCCATCACTATCTCTAACCACCGCCTCAATTTCCAATATAGAAAAAGGAGCCGCCAAGAAAATATTATCTTCTTCGGATACTCTCTCAAAATTCACCCCATCCAACTTCGGACGCTCCCATCTATCATTTGCCACAATATTCTTAAAATACTCCAACATTTTCCTCCTCACATCATACGGCGATACAACCCAACCATCATTCTCCCTTAGAGCCTTGATGGAATTCCTACTTTTCCTCACCTTCACATAATTATGGAAATACTTAGTATTAACATCTCCCTCCTTATGCCATTTTGATCTCGATCTTTGAGCAACCAACGCATCTTTGGCCTTTAAGAGCCTCCATAATTCCTCGAAATTTGACTTGCGCACCTCCACCTCCTCCATACTTAAACCACCCACCTCCTCACTTAACTCAACTAGTCGCGCTATTTCTCCCACTAACCTCTCCACCCTCTCCTTCATCCCTCTATACTCCTCCTTATTCCACTCTTTGATTTTAGCTTTAAGGCCTTTCAACTTTTCTTTAAGCACAAACCCCATCCATCCATCAACATTTTAGTTTCTCTAAGCCTCCTCCACCACCCCTTTAAACTTTTGATTTTGTAACCAAAAATTATTAAAGCGAAAAGGATTTGGCCCCCAATCCCACCCTCCATTCTTAAACAACCAAAGGACAATGATCTGAGACATCCCTAGATAACACCCAAAGAGAATTTCCCCCCAAGCTTGGGACCACTCCTCTGAAATTAGCACTCTATCAATACGACTCATAGATCTCCCATTAGGATGATATCACGTGAAGCGACGACCCAAAACATTTAAATCCTCCATCTCAATCTCACCAATGAAATTATTAAACAAAAACATCTCCACAATTTGAGCCACCGAAGCCTCGTCATTAACCCCTCTCCTCTCATCCCTCCTACTAACCACATTAAAATCTCAAAGCACACACCACGACCCACCACCTCTATTCTCACGCTCCTCCAATAAGTTCCCCCATAACCTTCTTTTCGACACCAAGTCACATTTGGAATAAACATTTATAATCATGCATCTAATTTTCTCCACCCCCCATTCCAAACAAACCCCAAATAACCCTCACCTTAGAACGAAAATAGCATATTCGCATAAGATTTTCTCCAAATAGATAGAATACCGCCACTACTACCTTCAAAAGCTCTAAACACCCACTCACAATCCTCACTCCCCCAAATAGAGTAACACAATTCCGGAGTAAACACTTCCAACTTCGTCTCTTGAATGGCAAAAAAATCAATATTATGAAGCCGCACTAGTTCGCGAATTTTGTTCCTTTTTAATCTCCCTCACGTTAAGGGACACCACTATCATTGATGTAACCTTAACTCCTCCCTTTTAACCTTGAGATTCACCGCAACATTATTTTGAATACCCAACTCTTTCTTTGCCGCAAGTTCCTTTATAGAACTTTTCCTCCAAAGTTGATCCCGCAATTGCATATCCGCCACCAACCTCACTTGGGAACCTCCTACCTCTAAAGAGCAAGCTTGCCTCCTACACACCACCTCTTTACTCTCAATACCCTCCTCTTCACTCCACTCCTCTACTTCTCTCTCCAATGGCTGCGATGCTGCCCTCCTATGTGCCAAGTGGACATGATACTTGTGCTTCATACCATTACCTGACTTTGGACTCTTCGAGAGAGAATCTGGCGCTTTGACGAGTTGATTTTTAGCAAAAGAACTATCTTTTTTCTTCATCCTTGACCTTTGCCTATTCTTCAAAACCTTACCAACATCCCCTTCAAAATCTTCTATTGAGTCACTGAATTCGGACGCCTCGAAATCTTCGTAAATAAAACGAATATGCTTGCTGGAATTCACACACACCACCTCGTCAAAAACCTGCTCCCCCCCCCCCAACTCTTTCTTTGCCGCAAGTTCCTT
>Ga0315913_1009266_pt1 | contig 11558 bp, 9 predicted proteins | sample MpolsnodulesMG_FD_207736 | JGI IMG/M metagenome (GOLD analysis project Ga0315913, IMG submission 207736) | Medicago polymorpha root nodule microbial communities from Los Angeles, California, United States - small nodules | ecosystem: Host-associated > Plants > Roots > Nodule | place: USA... | reverse complement strand
TATATATAGGAGCCTTGGGGGATACCATGGCACCTGCAGATCCCAAGGAAGATCCGCCATTGTTACCATATATTTCCTACGTTACTAATTATAAGGCTTTGCCAATTTCCAACCATGGAAGACTAAAGAAAAGTCAACCAAACAATACTCACGTTTGAGCTGAAATAGACATTGTAGAAAAAATTAACAACAATAAAATGTGGGTTGTGTCGGACGATCATTCATCTTCGTAAGAATTATCTTCATGTTAATCGCTATAAATGAAATTTTTTATTCTTGTATTTTATTCCAAATAACCTTTGTATAATTATTGAGTAATACCTCAAATTCGTCCTTGAATTTTCACCAATCAGCCAAATTTGTCCCTGAATTTTGCGAAATATCTATTTAGTCCCTGAATTTTACAGACGTCTATCAAAATGGTCCCTCCGTTCAGAAGCTCCGTTAGTGGTGATGATGTGTCTTCTTGCATGTTGTGTTGTCTTGTACACGTGTCAACAAGGCAGCCACGTGTACAAGGACTAATTTGATGGAAATGGTAAAAATTCAAGATTTAACTTTTCAGTGTAATTTTTCCTATGTTTCCAATTATACCCCTATATTATATAAGGATCAATTTTAGACTTATTGTCATGATTTAAGGACTAATTTGATGGATATTGTTATAATTTAAGGGCTGATGTGATTGATTTTATTTCAGGTAATGGGTACAAGGAGATATGACATGAGAGGACCAATGATTTCAAATGACAGACATAAACAAACACCACTGAGGGATCCTGCTCCACAAAATCAAATGCTCCTGGAGTTATTAGAGTTCCAAATCCAAATTTCGGGCCATCCGCTTCTACACAACCCCAATACATGGAGTTTATCCCAACTTCAGGATTTCCAAAGCAGTGATGCTTGTTTAAATTATGTTTTTGGACTAATTTCATTAATGCTTTTTGGACTTGTTTAATTTATGCTTTTATGGATATGTAATGACTTAAGAACATCAAATGACTTGATGACTTGAGGCTATGTAATGTTATTTTTTTTGGCTATGTAATGACTTATGAACATCAAATGTATGACTTATGATGATATCCAAATGTCTTCCTTTTTACAATCAATGTGTCTCTCTTTTACTTTTTACTTTGTTCAACAAATGTATGCACCAAGGATCACAATGATATATGTTGTGAAAATTCAAGGACTTATTTGATGGTATTTTCATTAATTTGGGGATCAATATGATGGATAGAGACATTCAATAGATGGACCAATTTGATTGAAATTTTTTGACATAAGGGTTGGATTCATTAATTGACAATCTCTTTTCATTACAACATTACACAGACTTGGCACAATACAATAACATTTTAAACAACTCAATCAAACAAATTACTCTTATCAATATCTTAATCAACCTAAGCTCACTTCGTACACAATCAACTTTATCCATCAACCTTGTCCTCCAAACCTCTTCTCTGACACTATCCTTTGGCTTCTCCATCAACCTTGCATTTCTTCCATGACCAGCACCATTGTTTTTAAATTAACCTAGTTCTTCAGCTTCATCAACCCACACAAAAAATTTACAATTTTCACCATCATCTTATACAATCAAAAGACAAAATCAGTACTATTTAAACAAACCATTCATACATCACATAACCATTGTTGAACAAACCTTTAGCAGAGGGCAGACATAGAAAGGTCTTGCTGGGTTATTGACAGTGTTGGCTTTTCTTACAACACAAATTCTAGGACACCAACATTGAAGCTCTCTCACATCATCATTGTACATAGAGCTTGAAGATGAAGATCGACTGTTGTAACTGTTTTTTCCCATACGTCCACCACCCATCATTTCTAAACACCAAATCTTCAACAATGACCACTGATTTTCGAATTTCGAATTGAATCAAAAAAAATTAGGGTTTTAAGTTTTTTGAATTGGGGAAGAACTTTGGCATCAATTCATGGAAGAAATTTTGGGGATTTTGAACTCTAGGTGACATATTATAACATTAGGGTTCCAAATTTATATATTTGGGGGAAGAATGAGCCGTTAATGAGAAAGAGGAGAAAGAGTCGTTGGGAATTTTGCAATTTTATGAAAATCAATCAATTTGGTCCTTAGCAATTTTATGAAAATCAATCAATTTGGTCTTTGGCAATTTTCTGTAAATCAATCAATTTAGTCCCTGCTTGCGTGGCATCAGACGTTAACGGTACATGTCACCTCCGTTAGCAGACCAACTTAACGGAGGGACTGATTTGATTGACATTTTGCAAATTCGATGACTAAATAGATATTTCGCAAAATTCTGAAACGAATTTGGCTGATTGATGAAAAATCAAGGACAAATTTGAGGTATTACTGGAAAGAAAACAGCACCAATCTCCTACTCTAATTGATACCGTTCATCAGTCCACGTGAACACCAATATCCGCATGCGAATATTACTCAGACAATTTCTAGCTAGTCTCAAACCAACAACAATTAAGAACAATGCAATTAAAACTGATTACAATTGAATAGTAACTTACAAGTTCACTATAAGTTTCATAAAGCTAAAGAAGAATTCTTCCTAAAAATGTGAAGTGTATTATAATCAAAAGAGTAAGTGGTGTAAGATCATGTTGCTCACAAAAAACAAGTTCGGTGACTTAAAAAAAGTTAAGGGTCTTGAGAAATGAATTGCAATAAAACGTACGACGAACCCATAACGTACCAACTATGTATACCCCCGTGTACCGAATTCTTTGAAAGTTACGAACGGCACCCGAACCCGTACCAATGAGTTATCATTCTTCAAATCATCGCATTTCGTCTTTGATCCTGGAGGCATACGTATTTCGTCTTCATGGATCGTAACACCAAAATCAACGAAAGTGAATGGGTTCATTACAACTCAGAATCAGATAGAATCGACAGGAAAAGTGCGTTTTAGGAAAGATATTCTGAATGTGTTTGGGAAGTCTATTGTGTTTAGTGCGTTTCTGGATTTGTTTGTGTTTGGAATCTCCTTTTCAGAATTGCATTTGCAGTATCGTGTTTCAGAATCGTGTTCCAGAATCACTTTGCATAGCCACATTTGTAAATAGCGCATTGCAGAAGCGCGCTTGGTAAAGCACTTTCCGATAAGCGTGTTTGCAGCGCGTTTAGAACAAGCTAATTTGGTTTAGAGGAATTTTATCTAGTTCACAGAATCGCGTTCAATTCACTTTGCAAAAGCATGTTATGGAGAAATTCGTTTGATTCAAATTTTAGAAAAACTATTTTTTTAAGGCATGTTTTGTATAAGTTGTTCTTGGTTCAGAATGATATACATAAGCTAGTTCAGATGCGGTTTTGCATAAGTTGGTTTCAGGAAGGTGCGGGGTTCTGTGTAAGCTGGTTCAGATGCAGTGTTACATACGCTGGTTCTGATACTCAAGTGAAAACCTGGATTTTGCATTGGGCTTGGGTTGCTCCCCTTGGTTTTAGTTACAGCATTATTAACTTTGGGATTTGTATTTCAAACTCAAGTAAGATTTCTCTTACCTTGAGTTTGAGGGGGGATGTTGAGATAAATAGAGTTAGTTAAGGTAGTTAGAGTTGGTTAAATGTTAGTTAGAGAGAACTATAGTTAGTTACAAGTAGTGGGTAATTGAGGTCTATAAAAGGAGCAACCATGTACTCATTCATTAATCCTTTTCAATACAATTCATAATGAATTCCAAGGGTTTTCCCTATGTTTCTTCCTATCAATCATACTTCTCCTATGAAGCTAATCTCAATCTCTTCGATCCTATTATTTCTGATAAAATACGTGTATGCAATAAATGCAGTAGAAGAGGGACACGACTGTTTGATAAAAACAAAGTTCAAGATTAAGTATGATCATGAAACACACTATGTAAAAAGATACCTAAAAATGTGTTAATCCATAGTTCCATTCAGCACATGGACCGATGCAAAACTGCACATACAGGCCTAAAATTGATGCAAGATAAGGTCTAAGTTTACTTATAAACTCCATTCAAATTGTTTGCTTATCAAAAGTAAGAGATGAATACTTCTCTCCTACAGCCCATGATCAAACACACAAGGCAAGTTAATTTATTAGATATGTTATACATACCTTATTACTGCTATGGATTATCCAAGCAACAAAAATGCATCGCATGATTGGAAACCACTTCCAGTGGTCCAACATTGCATCTTCCAACTTTGCTAACCGAACGATGAGCTCAATGTGATCTATTAACAATCAGAGTTCAATGTTTATTAAACAATGTTTCTGAACAAAATATTCTTCTGACCATTGTAGGAAGTAACGACATATGTAGCAGTAGAGATCAATTTGTGGTTCTTTACTGTTTCTCATTTGTAGCCATATAGCAAGAAGATTTATTTTCCCCACACAGTTATTTGTCTTGCTTCACTAGCACGAATTTTCTATAATATATTCATACATCACACTTGCAACCAAAAATCAAGTATACAAGATAGAAAGAAAAAAAGGAAACAACATGCAATAGTATTTAATAGAACTTTCCGAAAACAAGCATAATAGTATAGTGTCAAACACTCACATCAACCTTATTTTAAATAGGAAGTAAAAAAAAACTATCACACAATCGAGAAAATAACCACACCAACATGTAATTAGGACATTTGCACCATCTGATTCATGGTTGTACCATGGTTCCTCCTCGTTCTTGTTCTCCTTGTCACTCTTCTCCTTGGCTGACCACCAAATATCATCACAAGCCATCTAGGCTTTCCTATTAAAAAGCTATAATATCCAATGCCTATTCCAATCACAAATCCACATCCATATCCAATTGCCACTGGTTTCCATCCAAATCCAAATTTCTTTTCGTTCCAAAAGTTGTTGGGTGAAGGTGGCGAATCTTGTTCTGGTCCACATTTCTTCGACAAGGGTAATCCACATAACCCTGAGTTTCCTTCATAGGAGTCATTCGAAAATGTATCGAACTGCTTTCCTTGCGGTATTTGTCCCACTAGATGATTATTGGAAAGATCCAAGACTTCAAGACCATTCAAATTGGTTAATTCTACAGGAATCACACCAACGAACATATTTGACGAGAGATCCAATGATTCCAAGTTTGTCAAGTTTCCTAGGGAATTGGGAATAGGACCAGTGAGTCTGTTATGGGAAAGGTTAAGCCCTTTGAGTGCATCAAGCTCTCCAATAACATCTGGTATCTCTCCTTCAAATCTGTTTCTTGAAAAATCTATACTTACAAACATTGTTGGAATTTTCACCAGAGTTATATTGATCCCTTTTGTCGCCACAGTCACAGAATCATAGTATGTCGTAAAATGAAATATGTTCATGTCCATGTATTCTAAATCGGTACTCTCTCCATCTTGAGGAACAATCATCATGGATTTGTAATTTTTTAAATAGGCCTTTGGTAGCAGACCACTAAAGTTGTTGCCTGAGATATCAAAAATGACTAAACCTGGAAATGGATGCTTGGTTGTTTTATTCTCAATTGGACCATGCAACTTATTGTCTGGCAAAACCAACACTTTCAAACGTTTTAGAGTTTGAAGCCAATCAGGAAAACTGTCTTCTATTTTGTTGCTGCCGAGGTTTAGAAACTCCAACTTTTTACACCGAGACAAGGATCTTGGAATAGGGCCTTCTAACTGGTTGCCATAGAGGTTCAGAGTGACAATTCTACTGTCCTGTGAAAAGTTACTTGTCAAAGTGCCACGAAATGTGTTCATTTGTAGATTCAAAACTTGAAGCAATGGTGATTCAGCAAGACATTGTGGAATGATACCAGTCAAATTGTTGTATCCCAAGTTGAGAAATGCAAGAGAACTGATATTGCAAACTGCGAAAGGTATTTCACCATCCAGTAAATTAAAACCAAGATCAAGGGCATAGAAATAACCATTGGATCTATTGACGTTAATCCATTGATCTATTGACGTGAAAAAGTTTTGAGAGAGGTTCAAAAATTGCAAGAAATTCTTTTCAAGTAACCAATTTGGCATTCTTCCATTAAGTTTGTTATTGGAAAGATCAAGAATCATTAAATCCGAGAATTCTCCTTGTGATTTGTGAAATTCTATCAAATTGACAGATGACAGTTGCAATTCTTGTAGGTAAGGAAAACTATAATTGACATTGGATTGGAAGTTTAGTGACAATTGACTATTCCATGAAAGGGATAAAAATTGCAGGCTTGTAAGTTTGGAAAAGAGTTGAAAATTGACAAAACCACTTAAGTTGTTTGAAGACAGATCTAGTGTAGTTAGGCTTGTAAGGTTGAAAACGGATTCTGGAATATTGCCTTGTAGCATGTTGTTTCTTAGAATTAGTGTCTCAAAGGAATATGATGAGATTTGACTGATATGCCCCGTAAGTCGATTCTTTGACAGTTTTAAATATTCCAAAGAAGGCAAAGATAACAAGGAGGAAGGAATTGTTCCATTTAGCAAGTTGTCATCTAAATTCAAATAAGTTAGCTTTTGGAACCCTGTAATTTTGTTGGGTAGGGGACCCTCTAATTTATTATGAGAGCTCGATAATTCAGTTATCCAAGTTAAGGTAAATAAAGAAGATGGAATTTGTCCTTCGAATCTGTTGAAAGCTAGACTGAGCTGCAGCAGTTCGGTCATCCCACCGAACACATCAGGGATTTGACCGCTAAATGAATTGGACTTAAGATTCAAGTAAATGAGGTGTTGAAGGTTTGAAAGTGATGTTGGCAATTCACCTCCAATTTTATTATGACTCAAATCTAAGATTAGAATGTTGTTTGACATCTGAAATGCATTGGGAATTTGACCACTAAGTTCATTGTTATCGAGAAGCAAGAAAGTTAGAAGTGGAAGCGTTAAAAGTGAGAATGGGATCGAACCGTTTAGGTGATTCCCTTCAAGATTTAGATAGGTAAGATGTGTTAGGTTTGAAAAAGAAATAGGAATTTCTCCTTCAATGAAATTAAAAGACAAGTCAAGATATTCAAGACTCATAAACCCACCAAACTTGGACAAAGAGGTAGGAATTTCAACTTCATTGTTAGAAAGGTTGAGTGTTTGGAGGTGAGAAAGATGAAAAAGTGTACTATTGGGATGGAATATACCTTGAAGGCCTTCACAGCCAAGGTCGAGGCCAATCACATGACCAGAGATGGTATCACACGTGACACCATACCAAGAGCAGCAATCAGTCCCGTTTTTCCATGTTACGTTTAGCGGAATAGGTGGGTAACCACAAGGATTATAATCAGTATATATGGTGAAGGAGGACTTGAAATGAAGCAAAGCAGAACTCTCATAATCATGACATAAGAAACTGAAAGAAGAAGAGAATGATAGAAAATGGAAGAGAAAAAAATGCAAAAACAGAAGAAACCATGCCATGAATGATATGATTTTGTGGAAAGTGTTAAGTGTGGATGAAATGGTAAAGAAGCAACGTACGTATTTATAACCAAACTTGAAGATACGATATAGCACAAATTTTCTAAGTCAAAATTTACTTTATATGGTCTTTGCTCGGAGAACAATTGTTTTGAAAGAAAACTAATTTTTTTGAACGAAAATTGATAATATGCCTCATTTTCATTAAAATTAAAAATAAACAACAGTATATTTAAATAAACAACTCATTTAGCTCCTATTAAAAAAATATATAATTTAGCTATAATTTAAAGATCGGGTGTATGGGTACATCAAAAGTTAAAGTGTACCGTAGAAATTGTCTCTAATATCAGGTGTTATCATTAATTATGTTTTTATGTTAAAGCATCCTCAATGAAGATACTCATTATTAGATATTTAAATGAGTATCACGTGTGCATATATATCATTAATTGCTATGATTAATTTCATTAATCGTTGGTGTGAGGATTATCTTACTCAAACATACTGAATCCATCAAACCACCAACATACAAACTTGTGGCGATACTTCCGTACTGAACAGCATTTTCACGGATGTTCACGGACACGTGTATCTATACGTTATCCACGCGCTGCAAAAATGGTACAGTTAACACCATCATAATATTATATAGTTAACACCATCATAATAATAACAGTCCAACAAGCAATTAACACACCACCCAACACATTGACTTATCATGTACCATCACCACTTTATTGTTTTTTCTATGTCTTCTCTTCATCTCTCTCCTTAGATACGTTCTTTCTACAGACACATCTTCTCCATTGTTTAATTTCTCTCAATTGTCCACATTACTCCCTTTCTTTTCTCAACTTCAGTTTTCACAATCTTCATTCACACCAAAAAAACAAAAAAGAATTATTATTTTTTTTCCAAAAAATGAAACCCATTTTAACATTACAAGTCATCGGATCAAACACAACAAATAATTTAAATTCTCCCCTCAAAACAACAAATAATTTCAATTCAGGTGAATTTTACTTTACAATGAGAATTATTTATAATCTGGGTTTAACAGTGAGTAATTATTTTCATGTAAATTAACCCTGTGTGGAAGAACTGGGAAATACAGTAGAAAAATGAGGTCATATATGGCTAATAGGTTAGAAGAGAGAGGACATAACATTGGATTAGATGAAACATTGTTATCAATCAACACATGCAAGAAGGTGAAATTTGAGACATAGATGGACGAAGAATTAGAATTGTTGATGAGATAGGATAAGGATTGAACTGAATGTGAAGGTTATGAAGAAGATGAAGGTGATATGGAAAGATATGGCCAGTGTTGTTAAGAGAGAGAAAATAAGGTTTGAACTGAATGTGAGAGATAGAAGGTGGGTGAGTCTATGACTCACTGAGTCATGAATCGAATGAGAGGTTGTGACTCGTTTGTTTAGGATTGTTTAGAATTTTCACGCACGTGTCCGTGAAAATTCATGGTGAAACTCCCGTACCAAATAGCAGTTCTCATTAAATATATGCGCGTGTATTACACATCAATAATTTACATATAAATAAAAATATAACTTTTCCCCAAAAATGATATAACTTGTTGTCGTTTTTGTGTTCGATTGTATTTTGTGACTAACGACTTCGTATGGAGATGTTGTGATCAATGATTTTTGGTTGATTGTATTTTGTAACTAAGGATTTCGTATAGAGATGTTGTGATCGATGATGATGTTGAAATCTTTCCACCCGTTATGTTTTTGAAATTTAAATTTGAAAAAGATTATACCGTAAGAGTATAAAATGTTCAAGATCCAACCAAAAAGTAGTTAAAGAGTAGTTAACTTCAAGTTTGGCGTATTCATTAGTTCCATATTTTACATTAACTTGGCAGTCCTATCTTATCTTATTAACTTATTGAAGAAGACAATATTTGGCTAATTAGCTTACTAAAATTAACACCATATAGAATTGAAACTTAGGAGGAGCACACTTCGATAGAACATATTTGGTTTGCTTTTCACTCTCAAAATATTGTTCATTTCATAATATCTAGCTTATATTTTTGAATACGGATAAATCCTTTAAAAAAAATAAAAAATTGAATACGGATAAACATCACAAGTCGTCTCGTTAAGTACGCCGTAGACTATTAAGTCTTATTGCATTCGAACTTTCATCTCCAAATTTATTTCTTGCTGTATCAAAACGTGCCAATCGATCATTGAATAGTGGTCGAACAAATAATAAACCGATTCCCGGTTGAAAAAGTCACATATTTCAGAAATATTGATTGATTAGTGGGGCCAGTGACATATCCAGACAGGTGCAAATTTTTTAACGCAATTAAATATATTTTAATAGTTAAATAAAATTAATATTTGTTAACTTAGACCCAACAAAAAAATATAAAGATTTTTTTTCGATAGGCCAAAAGAAACTTTCATCCTCTACCGCCTTCCAATACGTAATATTATTTAAAAAATGGAAAAAAATATATATATACAAAAGAGGGGGGACTAGGCCAAAACCCTCTGAAAATAAAAAAGAAACGACAAAAACAGGCTACGAAAATCTAAAGTTAGGTAGCCCATGTCTGTCTCTGATGAAGCAAGCAATATTCCAAAACCAAGTAGGAATGGACTCAAACTATCATGGGCTCATAAAAACCAGTGAAGGATTATGTAAACGATACATATCACGAAGAGCAACTCAGGAATCATTGTTACCAATCCCACGGATGATCCAATATATAATATTCATTGCGAAGTTGAGAGAGGATCCTGTGAACGGGTTAGATAAATAGCCTTAGTCTGCTCCTTATTCTACTTTGCCAATTTCTTTTTCTGAGACTTTGAAACAACCAGGGAAAATGGCACATCCTCATTCACCGCAGCCTTGTCCAACCATGTTTTCATACAATTAATTTCCTTCCGTAACATTGGATCCACCGTTGCATCAGGATTAGCCCGGATAGAATTAACATCTAAAGGCTCAAGCGGTGTAATAATAGGCTCCTGAGTCACCACAATTGCAGATCGAGCCACAACATCTATAAAATTTGTAAGAGGCATACTGGATGAATTTTGAGAGACATCAAGAGTACAATTTACTGTGGCATTTGCAACAGTGTCTTCCAATTGCTGCACAATATTTCCTTCAATCATAGAGGAGTCGGCTCCCATATTTTGTTACTCATCTGAAACATCCTCAATGGTTGAATCTTGCACAAACTCATTCACTACAATGGTTGTGTGATGCTCTAGTTCCTTTGTGATTTCTTTATGTTGTATCGTAATGTTATGTGTCTCCGTTTCAGTAATCACCGGATCAACATTCTTTTGTGGTGCTGCAAAAGCAAGAGAGGAACGTATACCCGACAGATTGTCTTTGATAGGAACCCAATTTTGCTTTGTTGCTGGAACTGGTTTTTTGCCTTGGACAATTTTTCCTTTGTGCACAATACTGTCCTTCAGAGGATATAGCCACCTACATGAGGAAATATCATGGCCTATGGTTTGACAATGTGTACAAAATTCCGGAAGCCACTCATAGTCCACCTCCACATTAAACGCATAACCTTCCCTCTCAACCGTGATCTCATGAAAGAATTTGCGTGAAAAATCCATGTATACAAGTATGCATGCGTAGTTACCGTAGATGCGCTTGGAAGTTGCATTATCAATTAGGAGTGGAGTGTCAACATCACTCGCAATTTCCCAGAGCGTCCTATCCATCCAATTCTCCTGTGGCAATTTCAATAGTCGAATCCACACCTAGGCATGAGTGTTACATTGTTTGTGCATATTGAAATCTTTGGTCCATTCAAACAATCGAAGAACACCTGGCTTCAGATTTACCGTCCCCTTCGCTCATACCATGCGCATATTGTAACGCCCTATTTCTATTAAAGCGATAAAACATGCGAATAAAGCATATATTCAAGAAATAGACGCTACGTCTTCACACAATAATTCAAACAACATGCATATATAAAATTCCTCAACAGTCGCAGCGGATAAAAGTCATACATCTCCAAAATATACATGTCATAAGATCAATATACATCATCATATAAAATCTCCAAGTCCCGACAAATGGGCAAAATCTTCATAACAAATGAATCCAACAAAAACATAAAGACCGACGTCCTAATCAGAGCCTAATCTAAGAC
>Ga0315913_1009263_pt1 | contig 11560 bp, 11 predicted proteins | sample MpolsnodulesMG_FD_207736 | JGI IMG/M metagenome (GOLD analysis project Ga0315913, IMG submission 207736) | Medicago polymorpha root nodule microbial communities from Los Angeles, California, United States - small nodules | ecosystem: Host-associated > Plants > Roots > Nodule | place: USA... | reverse complement strand
CAATTGTTGTTTATTTAACAAATTTAAGATTAGGTTAATTATAATTGTCTTGTTATTTATTTATGCTTTAATATTGTTTTATTTATTTGAAGGGAATTGTGAACACAATTGCATCAATTCCTGATACTCATGAGCACAGATTGTGTGTTAAGCATCTGTATGAGAACTTTAAGAAGAGACATGCAGGTGAGCATTTGAAGGAGGCGATGTGGAAAACTGCTAGGTGTACTACAATGGCTAAATTAAACAAGGCAATGGAGAATTTGAAGAACATTAATGAAGCTGCTTGGAAGGAGATGAGTGAGCATGCTATAGGTACTTGGTCAAGGGATGGGTTTAGTACTTACACTTGTTGTGATCTACAGGTAAACAACATGTGTGAGGCATTTAATAGTGCAATAGTTGATATAAGAGAGCATGATGTTATATCTCTTGTTGATGGGTTGAAAATGTATATCACAGATAGGATAGTAAAACTTAGAGATTATATGTTGAGGTATGATGGTGAAATTTGTCCAATGTTTAACAAGTTGCTGGATAAGTGTAAGAAGGAAGCTGAGGGCTGGTCTCAAAATTGGAGTGGAGATAGGGATTATGCTAGATTTACAGTTTATAATGGCACTGGCTCATATGCTGTGAAACTTGGAGAAAAATCATGTGCCTTCAGGAAATGAGATCTATCTGGCATGCCTTGTCCACATGCAATTGCTTGCATCTGGTATAATCAGAAAAACCCAGATGACTATGTGGCTCATTGGTACAGGTTAGTACACTTACTGTCTAGCTTACAATTTATTTTAGTTTATTTTAGTTTATAAAACACATTAGAAAGGGCTTACAATTTAACTTAAAATTATCTAGGAAATCTACTTTTTTGGATACTTATGACAACCTCATACTGCCTTCTAATGGACCAAAATTATGGCCACAAGTTGACCTTCCACCCATCTTGCCACCATATGTTAGAAGGGCACCAGGTAGGCCCAAAAAACAAAGAAAAAAAGGCAATGATGAGAAGGTGAAACATTCTCAGTCTAGTAGTAGTAAATCCGTGCCCAAAAGAAACCAACACAGTCTCAAGTGTGGAAGGTGTGGTGAGGTTGGTCATAATGCTAGGACATGCTATGGTAAACAAGCTGGTGATAGGATGCTTGCACAAGGGGGAATCAGGTACACACTGTAATGTGTTTTACTTTAGTGTTAAATATGCAACTGTAATATGTATTTAACTTGTATTATGTCTATTTCAAACCAATCAAACTGTTCAGCAACCTCAAGCACCACTTGTACCCAAGAAGAAAGGGCCAACTAAGAAGAAAGGACCAAGCAAAAAAGTTGGGCCACCACCAACTGCACCAACAGCTTCAACCACAACTGAAGCATTAGCTTGTTACACAACTACACCACCAGCTGCAAGCACCATTGTACCACCACCTGCGGCAACCAATACTGGACCACCATCAACTTGCTTGAACAGTGTCATCAACAAACCACTTGCAAGCAACAATGTGCCAACTACAAGCAACACTGGCCCAAAGAAGTCTGTGCAAAGCAACTCTGTGCAAATTGTAAAGCCACAAATAGTGGGGGAAAACATACTCATGGTGCCTAAGAAGTGCAGGAACATTGGTCTGAAAAGAAAGTCTGATGAAATTGAGCCTATTGGAACACAACAGTCAGTAAACAAGAAGTAGTGTCGCCTTGATGTCATGTGTTATTTTGGAACCTATTGGTGCCTATTGGTCTTTTGTTAGCATTTTATTTTGGGTTGTAATAGTTTAAGTATTGAAACTTGATGTCATGTGCTATTTTGGAACACATTAGTTTAAGTTGTGTTACTTTGGAACCTGTTAGTATTCAAACATGGTTGGTTGTAACTTAAGTCTTCTTTTGGATATGCTATTTTGCAACATAATATCAGACTTTTAGTTATGTGTTCTACTATGTCCTCCATATCATATTTTTATATCATTATCTTGCACATTTTCATAAGTTCATAACCACAAATATTTTTCATTAACTTGCCAAAATCAATGGTTACAAACATTTTCATTAACTTGCCGAAATCAAATGCTACAAACATTCAACATCATTCAGTTTCTTACAATCAAAAACAACTTAAAACTTAATAACATTCAACATTGTTTCATAGCTAACCTTAGAGCTAAAAGGCCAAACATGAACAACATCATTCCTAACACAACTATGGCTATTACAAAACTTCTTTATTTCTTCTTTAATTCGTCATTCTTCCTCAACAGTGCTCGAATTATTTTCTTTTGCCTATCAGGTACCTCAGGATCATACCACCTAAAAAAATTGCATTTTCTTCTGACAAAATACCTCCCACAACCGTGAAACCTCCTCCCTGGATTCTCATCAGTCCAAGAAGTCACCAATGGTGAATCAACACCACAATAACAAACCAACTTGGTTCTGTGCTTCAATGATGACCCACTAACTGATGATGAAGATGAATATTCAACCATTTTTAGTTTCCAAAAAAATATGAGTTTCGAAATCAAAGGTTATGCGAGTCAGATAAAGAAACAGAAGGCCAGAACGAAATCAAAATCGAAATCGATTTAAGAAGAAAGAAACAAGGACAACGATTGGAGAAGAAGAAGGAGGAAATCGAACTTAAGTTTGAGGTTGAAGAAGAAGGTTGATTGAGGTCGATTTGCAGATTTGGGAAATTGGGGGTTTTTAAACCCTAATTTCTTACCGTTGAACATTTTGGGGCAAGTCACGTGACCTTCTTTTTCCTTTTTTTTAATTTTAATTTCTTCCAATTTAAAAATGCCAGCATGAATTAAAAAAAGAAAAAAAATTAAATTATACGTGGCACCTCACTTATGGGATGAGGGTGCCACGTCAGCGAAGACCAAGTCAGATATGGACTTGGGGGCCAAAAATGCCAAAGATCCAATACATAGGGGGTTGTTTTGTATTTTTATTAGTTAAGGGGCCAAAATCGCCACTTTTGGAAAGATAGGGGGCCAAAAGTGCAATTAAGCCTTCATTTTATTCATCAAATCAACATTATCATAATACACAATCAAAGAATTTCGGTCGATTGTCCTTGAGCCTAACTCAGTTGGTAACGATAATACATAATATGTGCAAGGTCCGAGGTTTGAACCCCTTAAAAAAAAGAATTTCAGTAAAAAAAATATAATCAAAGAATTGACAACTAGGATATGATAATGGTTTGTAAAAAAGATAATATGATAATGGGTTATCTTTCAAAGGAAAAATATCTCATAAGAAGTAAGTCTTCTATTGTCACATAATCATATGTAGAGTGTTTATGCACACATACGGAGATACATTTTTTTTAATAATAAAAAACAAAATTAATTTAATATTATGGAGACAAACGTCTTACCTAAACATTATACATTTGATCTTGTAATCAAGGAAGTACTTTTCGTATTATAAATAAAGGTAAGTTATAGTTAGCAATTGATTCCTAAAAAAAATGGTTAGTAATTGATAGTTGAAAACTATCTTCTTTGTTTTCATATAATATAACCGAAAAACTATGTTATAGTTGAGGTCTCAAAGTTGATGATTTATAATTGAAAAACCAACTTTATTAAAATCAAAGTGATTGTATAAATATTAAAGGTTTTTATATGTGTTTAGTTCCTGCAAATAGGGGTCATTTAAAAAATGGTCATTGTATTCCTTAATCTTGGCAATCTACCCTCACAAAGTTTAATCATTTAAAATTTTGTCCCTCTCCCCACGTAATCACTGCCACGTCACTAATCTGCTTACGTGGTGCTATTGATTGGTCCAAGGTATGGCGAATGGACAAAAATACCCCTGGACTCATCAGGCCAATAAGAAATGACAAAACTACCCATCTCTTCATCTTCTCAAAATCGTCTTCCCTCTTCTTCTCTTCTCTGCAACATCCATTCCCTTCTTCTATAACCCAGAAAAAAAAAATTCCAGTCAAGAACAGTGAAACACATAAGTGAAGAAATCAAAAATCAAAAATTCGAGTCATTCCTCTTCTCGGAAAATAACCCAATTTTTTTTTTCCAGAATAAACAATAACCATCAGATATGAGAGATCATCTTTGCTCCATTTAGGTTTACTCCATTTACTCCTTTTCAATGCATAGATGTGTGACATGTGCTAAAAACAAATCCAATGGTTGAGATTAAAATGTCTCGCCACACTCTCTCTCCACTATGACACACTGATTCTTTTCTCCTTCACCTTCTCCATTCCCCCAATTTCAATGAATCGTAAGACCAGAATTGCACACAGACCTCAATGAATCGTAAGGCCAATTTTGATATTGATATTCAAGTAATAATGAATTGTAAGGCCAAATTTGATATTGATATTCAAGACATGGCTATAAACGTAATGAATTAAGATATGGTAAATTTTAAAACATGGCTATAAACGCTAAATCCTAAGCCTGTAACTTTTGATATGTGAATGCTAAAACTGATATGGCGTGCAGTTTTATGGGATCCGATGAGCTGTTTGAGTTTTGTCGAGTCTATAGCGTAAATCATGAAAAAACCTCAATGGAAAAACGTTGGTATCTAGGGAGAAGGACGAAGAGTCCGTGTATATTTTACGAATCGTCATGGGATCCAATGAGCTGTTGAGTTTTGTCATGTACTTAGGAGTCCAGAATTGCACACAAACCTCAATGACAACCAACCTCAGTATGATGAATTTGGGGGAATGGAGAAGGTGAAGGAGAAAAGAATCAGTGTGTCATAATGAAAAGAGAATGTGGTGAGGCATTTTAATCTCAACCATTGGATTTGTTTTTGGCACATATCACACATCTATGCATTGAAAAGAAATAAATGGAGCAAATCTAAATGGAGAAAAGATGAACTCCATATCTGAAGCCGTTGTTTTCACTCTCTCCATTCCTATCTCTCTCTCTCTCTCTCCTTCCTTTGATCCCTCTGTCGCGCTTTCAAAAACCAATAACCATAAACCTAACAACAACCCATTCTTCCTTCACCTTCATCTCTTTCTCCAGATTCTATCATCAACAACAACAACAAAACGAAGAAAGGTGAAGCTACGGTGGAGCAACAACAACACGTTCAAGATCAAGATCCGAAACCTGCGATCACAAGCATAATTTACAGTATAATTATTAATTACACAGAATTGCACATAGGAATGAAAATGTTTGAAAATACATTCATATTCATACTCCTTCTCTCATTATCCATACATATTTTCTTGAGAGCGATACTTTCACCGGTTTCGATCTCTTTGGCCATGTAAACTTGACTGCAAGCATAATAAACATGTATAAGAAGGTTCAAAATTTGTGAAATTTTAAGAATTAAATAAAATTGAAGAAGAAGGTGAAAGTGAAATTGAGAAAAAGTATGTACCCATAGGTGCCTTCGCCGATTTGTTCGAGCTTCTCAAAGCAATCGACGCTACGGGAACCATGCGAAGGTGAATCAATCACGTTCAGTTGCCCAGCTGCTGCCATTGCTATAGAATAAGGATGGTGTTTGTTTCTATTGTTTGCAGATCTAGTAGGAAGAAAATGGAATGAGAAGAAGATGAAGACAAGGGTAAAAATGTCATTTTCATGAGTGGATGTCTCATTAAGGGCAAAATTGCCCATTCCCATGCCCTTTTGCTGAGTCAGCCATGTGGTTGGCCAATTAACAGAGCCACATCAGTAATTTGATGACGTGGTAGTCATTAAGTGGGTTAATGGACGAAATTTTAAATGATTAAACTTTGAAAGAGTAATTTGTCAGGGACCAATTTTTAAATGACCCTAATTGCAGGGACGAAACACATATTAAAGCCAATATTAAATAACATAAAAGAACATATTTTAATTTATTTCAAATTATTTTCATCTTCAAAATGATAAATATGCTTTATGAATCCAATTGACCTTTTTTATTTAACAAAACTTTTTTTAAGAAATTTAATTTAACTAAACTTTGCTTAGCTGTTTATTGTACTATATGTTATGTCAAAATGTTCCTGTAAACTTCGCTCAATTGGGAAGAACAATGCATATATGCAAGGTTTAGGGGTTCGAACCCCGAACACCACTAAAAAAAAAATATGTTATGTCAAAATAAAATTATATATCATGTGAATCCTGAAAATAAAGCAATGGCCAATATACAAATTAGGAGCAATGTCACAAAAAGAAGGCGAGCAAGAAAATATAATAAGTTATAACGTGAGCAGGCTGGTTATAACAAAATATAGAACGTAGCAGTTATTAATTATGAACTTGGGTGGTTGTTTTATTAAAAAATAATTAAATTAAATTGATGAAGTTAAAATTGGAAGAAAATATAAGAAAAAACAATAAGTTTTAAGCTCAAATATTGTTAGAATATCACGTCAAAAAAAATGCTAGAAATAACATCTCAGAAAAATAATGTAAGAACAACTTTTTATCAAACATGTTAGCTTATTGTGTTATCAAAGAGAGTCAATTCGCTTGGGCTAGTAAATGAAACACATTATTAGTTTGCCTCTTAATAAAACCTATCCTAAATTTTGGTAAAGAGTGCATAATAGTTTTACAATATATAATAAAACACAATGACTCAATATACTCAACATACCCTTGAAGACTAGCCAGCTTGCAATCTAGTTCTATTGTCACTGGCGTAGAATCCAAATTCATAAGTCAAAGTAGTGTTTGTTTCAAACACCATGGTTCCACCTCTTGCAAACTAGGTTGACCAAAATTCTAAATGGTTCGTGCACATATAAAGCTGCATTTATCGTCTCTAACACACATACTGACACTAACTTGATATGGTCCATGAATAGCCACGTCGACCGTGCATTTTAACTCCGTCGGTGCATTTTGCATTTGTGAATCTTTTTGGTCCAATTATTATATCAACATATGAAGTTGTATTGATTCACCATGATTTTGTTTTGAACCACTAATTAAACCTTGCTGAAAATCTTGGTGCATCGTATTAGTGCTTATGCCACAACAAAAAAAAAACATGCATTCCAAATTTGATTCGTATGATTCTTGCATGAAAATGTTGGTGCATTGTATCTATGTTTACTTACACCACAACCAAACTAAAAAAACCATTGACAATTCAATTGGTACGGATGAGTTCAACAAAGCAAAATGCTACTCATGTTTTGATATCAACATTGGTACGAAAAGTATTTTGAAGTTTCATTGAAATGAATCAAATGCTTTTATCTAAAGAGGTTACTGATGAAATTAGTACCGCATGATCATGTTTTCACAATTATCCTATGAGACTATCGTCTTAACAGGATTTTAGGTCCTAAAACTTTACCCGTGGGAGTGGGAATGCACTTTGTTTGTTTTTTACACTAGAAATCCAACCATTCCTAGTGTCAAAAAAAGTAGTAGTGTGGCACATTGGCCGTTAGTTGCAGTGGTAAACCTTTCCTTCCCATGGCTGATCTTCTTACCAAATTCATCTCTCTCTTACCTCTCCCATTCCAATCAACATCAAAATCGATCATCCCCTCCCACCGATGACGAATATTCCGTCCGAGTTACTCACGGAGATCCTGTACAATCCCTCCTCCGATTCCGATCAACTTCTAAATCACTTAAATCCTTAAACGATTCCCACAACTTCACCTCAAAAACTTCCTCAACTTCAACCCCATCGTCCGTTACAACTCCATGCATGATTTCCACAACCTAACCATCCAATATCCACACAACTGCGTCATGCTCACATGTCACAGCAACCGCGTCACCTTCTTCGGTTCATGCAATGGCCTCCTCTGCATCTCTAAACTCCCCGATCACATCACTTTCTGGAACCCGACCCTCTGTAAACATCGGATTCTCCCTACACCTTCCCTTTCTAAACAACAAGAAGATGAAGAAGACTCTCGCGATTCGATTTGTAACTACGGCTTTGGTTTCGATCAGTTCACCGGCAATTACAAACTCGTTAGAATCACTTGTTTTGGTACTTACTATTCTGAGGTGATAATCTTCAACTCAAAAACCAACTCATGGAAAGCACTTCCTAGTAAACCTTGCGCTTTATACTATCATAATTCCATCGGGTTTCTAGTTGAAAATTCTCTTCATTGGTAGTTACTACTTGGGAAAGCGAACAACACTTTCAACCGTGTTTAATACTTGCATTATGATTGTGAATTATCAAACTAATGAAATTGATGTTTGGGTGATGAAAGAATATGGTTCTAGAGATAGTTGGTGTAAACTTTTTACTTTGGTTAAATCGTGTTTCAATTTTCATTTGGAATCTTTGAGGCCTTTATGTTATTCGATTGATCGAAGTAAAGTTCTGTTGGTAACAAATCATGCAAGTAACTTGTATACATCCTAGGAAGCTGTTTTGGTATGATCTCAACAGTGAACAAGTTACTTATGTTCAAGGAATTCCTACTTTGAATGAAGTAATGGTTTGTGCTGAAAGCCTTGTATCACCTTCCTTACCTATTGATTCGTTGAGACGCGAAAGCACACACAAGAGAAGGTACTTATCGTTTATCTGATTGTTTGCATATCAGTTGATTTCAATGATCCCATCATATGATATCTGTAATTAAACTTTTTTGATTGAGAAATGATGTCTGGACATCAAAATTTTGATATCAAATACAGTATCCATTGGTTTTTGCATGTTTTTGAAATATTTGTAAGTTATAGAAAATAAAGAACAAGAGAGATAGAGATAGAGATAAACACATCTCTATCATATATTATGGTGTATGTATTTTGATGTCGAAATAACATAGCTGCATTTTATTTACAGGTCAAATCGAATCAACTTTCTTGTCGTTTGTTTATGTACATATTTTTAAATGTATTTGAAAATGACTGCATGTTGAATTTTGAAAGAAACAATAAAGAGTGTATGTTGTGTGTGTGACGAAAAAAACCATTAAGCTAGACAACAATTCGTTTTCATATGAATTTAGTTAAAGAAAGAATCTTGATATGAATTGATTTTTTTCCTCTTCGTTATTTTATATATCCTCACTCCCAAATCATCATTTTGACAAGCTTATTTCTCTTAACAACACACCTAGTTTGTGTACTTATTGTACGTCACTACGTCCCATCTACATTCTCCTTATTCCTGAAAACCCATTTGCTGTCTGTGGGTTTTCTAAATGGAACGAATGACTAAGTATTATTTTCAAATTCTGCTTGCATGGCTTGAAAGTTGAAACCACTCAGGACTCAGTTAGTTGTATGGTAGTGTTGTTTGGGTTAAATATATCAGATTTAAATATGGTATGTATAGGATGAATATACAGGGATTTTGACACACCTTGTTTGCTCTTAATAATTCTTGTGGATTCTAGAAGCTATTTTTTCGCTGCAAAAAATTTGGCATGGCACATGAAGCTTGAGCATCATATCACCATCAATTTAGATCTCAATATTGAAGATGATTGATTTATAACCTTTGTTTTTGTGAACTATAAAATGAGGCAAGCATGTAGACTTGGTAAATGATTTTGGTGTGTAGATGGAGCAATCTTCTTTTAGTTTGCTACGGATACAATTAATATTGCATGTTTAAGAGGAATGATTGTTAAAAGGTTTTAATTCTTTCTTCGCGCATATATACCTAGTATGTTTTTTTCCCTTTAGATCAATGATCATTCAATTCTTCTCATTGTTTGCTTGAAAGGTATCCCTGCTACATTGCATGTTTTAACATTAACAACAAGGACAATTTTATCAATTTTTTGGATCATTGTTGACTTTGCTTTTAACCAATGGTAATTAATGTGCAATTCTTTTACCCTTTCTTATTTCTGCATGGAAGCAAGAAAGATCCAACAAGGCTTCTAGTCTATAGGCTCCTGTTTAAAATTGTTGAACAAATATCTAGAATCTTTTTTTTTTTTTGGCAACTGATATAACTAGTCGGAAGCCGAATTAATCTAGACATTTTTTTGGTAAGCTAATTAATCAGAATTTTAATATTGGAATTTGATATTCCGTAGCATTTTAAATAAGATGGTGTAACCTATTGTTTTGAAAGGATCATACAAGTATATTTTTCTTTTTTGAAATTCTTTTTTAGCTTAATGTAAGAATGATATTGTTATAATTATTGGAATTTTGAAATGTGTGTTGTTGCATGATTTCTGAAGGTCTTTTTCTTTTTATATAGTTTTTTTTAATGAGAATAGGAAGATCTAGTACATAAAGGTTTATGCATAAAGGGCTAAATGGAAGAAAAATTTTGAGTTTGTGATTTTTAAGATTGGAGTTTTTTTTAAGGGAAACATTATGTTTTTTTTCTTTCAATTTAGTATGATGGTGATTTATTTGGCATGCATATGGTATTATATGATAGTGTGTGTTGTTATAGTCGATGGAATGAAGTTATGATTGGTAGCTGTACTTGGATATAGACTGTGGTGGTTGTTAATTGTCAATGTTTTTCTTTTTTATATTGCTGGTGGTAGGCTACATTATATTGAACTTAGGGAGAGTTATAAGAGAGGTTAAGCACTAAATATTGTGCTTGAAGTTCCAGAAATTACTACAGGCATGTTCAAGTAATTAAACAGTGTTTTTGGTGGTGTGTTGAATTGATAGCAACAAGGAAGTTTGCTACTGATTTTCTGCTATATGTATGCTACTGATTTTCTGGTTTTTCTGCTCCTTGACTGCAATGTCTTCAATTCATATTTATGCAGAGATAAGGCCTGATTAAATCCTATCAACAATTTGATAAGAATTCAGTGTTGCACTCTATAATAATAGTATTAGGTGGCTAGTGCATTAGGTTCTTATTCTTAGATTGCTTTCACCAAAGGTAGGCTGGTGTACATAAAAAAGAACTGAATGGGGAGTTATAGGGATGTGAATCAGTGTCAAAAAATTTATCATTTTTGCTGTCATCCGAGGCTAGGCTTGTCGTAGCTTGTATATGAAGCACGTGCTAGTTGGTGCATATGTGTGACGGAAAGGAACAACACCATATGGGGGTAACTCTCATAGAATTTGTGTTGATGCTATCACAGGAAAAAAGATGGCATAAATGCAATTTTCTCTCTTGTGTTTCAAAACGTTGTGATCTTGATCCCCTATTAAAAAAAAAAGGATATTTTAAGGAAAATTCTATGGTGAAGTCGTGAGAATGACTTTTCTGGTGAAGTTAACCCTATAATCAATAAAAAAGGCTTTCAACGGCACTTTCATGGATGCGGGAGGTTATGACAGATCTTGTTGTTTATGGTCGTTTGTTCTTAGCAGAAAGTTGTTCACTTAATTAAAATGTTGTTGCTTATAGTAGTATTTTTTATTCATACTAGCTTCACTGCTAGGACACACAATTCACTTAATTTTTAGAAATATGGTTGGTATATTCCTGCAATTTGTTTATGCTCTAGTTCTATTTGATGCAAGCGACACTAGTTCTGTTCCGTGCCTTGGGATGTAAAATATGCAGCTAAATCATTATGTTTCACTTGGTATGCTGTTTCAATTTCATATAAGTAAATTGAGGCTAAACCAGAAACAGGTTTCATAAAAGATAAGTCATGTGCTAGTTGGCAGCA
>Ga0315913_1009261_pt1 | contig 11561 bp, 6 predicted proteins | sample MpolsnodulesMG_FD_207736 | JGI IMG/M metagenome (GOLD analysis project Ga0315913, IMG submission 207736) | Medicago polymorpha root nodule microbial communities from Los Angeles, California, United States - small nodules | ecosystem: Host-associated > Plants > Roots > Nodule | place: USA... | reverse complement strand
TATATCTTGTTCCTATGATGAACGAAATCCATAATTTCTGAATAAAATTATAAGAATATTCTTAAGTTTGCAAATCAAAATTCAGCTGCATATAGTACTATCAAAGGCTATGCCTTTTTTTGTTGTTGAGGGAATCATTCATTGTTCTCTTGTTTGAATTTCAAAGTGGGGTCCAATGGGTTTGCGTAACCTGGAAGAATATACATACATGCGTGACTTGTTTATTGTTAAGACTTTCTAATTTCTGAATGGGCTTTTTTCTCTTGTTCTAATTTTGTGAGCTAAGCAAGGACAGGTTCTTGTGCTTGTGATCAAAGTCTTTTTGTTAATTAGATTAGATAGGGTATAGGAAGAAGAATATTTTATCATTTTTATAACTGCACAGTTAATCCGTGATGATGATATCTTAAATTTGACACTTAATAAAAGTGAATGCCAATTGAGTGCTGGTTTAATTACGTGGTGGAACAAAATTAGTAGTAAAAGTAGTATAACTAGAATTCAAAAACTTAAGGGTGAATTGCTTAATCTCTTTATTGGAGTTGGAATGGAAAGTGGAACCTCACCGTAATTTCCTCCTTTGATGTGGGTGCTTCTTTCTTGTACCTTTTTTCCCCAACTTACTTTTAAGCTTTCTTTTTATAAATTGGAGTATGTTAATGTTTCAAAATTATATCGAAATTTAATCACTTCGAGTGATGTGGATGAACCCTTTTAAGGATAATTTTATATTTTATAGTTGCAATTTTTTGTTTTTTAAAAAAGCTTTTTCTTTACAATCCATAAAAATAATTGCACTATTTTTGCGTTTGTGTTACATGCGCACAATTTCCTTTATCTTTAGTTTTTTTATTCCTTGCACTTTCATCATGAGAAAAGCAGATGATTCTCAGCTGAGTTGACTAATGAACATATTAAATGATGTGAATGAAAAATGAGCGAGTTCAAAGAGTAGGATTCACTCTTGGGAGCATAAGTGTATAAATCAAGTTTTCTCCTTTAATTTTTCCATCATGTAAATGAATAGCGTAACTATTGGGCGAGGCGGGTCCATGACATGGCCTTGTTCAACTTATGCCAGAGAGAAATAAAACCTCAAATTGATTGAGAGGAAAGAACAGATAGACAATCAAATTGAGTCGGGTGGAGAAATGGATGTGAGGTGGTGAAGGTTGTGGTAGCCAACAACATAATCATATAAAACTTAGGTATTCCATGGAGTTAGAGGTGTGAATTATTATTCTTTTCTTATAAATTACATTTTCAATTTTCAGAGCAAAATCCTATAGTAGTATATTTTTGCACCGTCATGAAATATTTGTTAGACCTCGAACTAGGTCCAAAGGACTGAAATTTCATGTCGGCCGAGTTCTAGCCATAACCAATATACTCAGCCCATCAAACCATTGCTCTCAATTATAAAAGAAAGAGAGAGACGAAAGAGAAAAAGGGGAGGTGACTCGTATGACCTATACACAAAACACCCGATAACCTAATCGGCATAAGTCACAAAAAGTTACATCCTGGGACAATTTCCAATATGTTTTATGTATTACAGTATTATACACACTAACAAAAATATGGATGGATATATATTGATTAGTTAATTAATTGTGTGGCAGGTTTAGAGCTATCACAAGTTCGTATTATAGAGGAGCCTTGGGAGCATTGCTAGTGTATGACATAACGAGGCGATCAAGTTATGAGAGTGTAGGCAGATGGTTAGTGGAGCTAAGGGAGTTTGGTGGCGAAGAGATGGTAGTTATTCTAGTTGGAAACAAATGTGATCTTGGTGAATCAAGAGAAGTTGAGGAAGAAGAAGCAAAAGGGTTTGCAGAGGCAGAAGGGTTGTGTTTTATGGAAACCTCTGCTCTGAAGAATCTCAACGTTGAGCAAGTGTTCTTACAAATGATCACAACTATTTTTGACATCACAAACCAGAGAAGTTTGGATGCCAAAATGGATGAGACACCAATTAATCTATCCAATGGGAAAGAGATTCATATAGCTGATGAAGTCACCGCAACTAAACAGGCTCCTTGTTGTTCATGATGAGAGGTTTTGGTGGGGAAATTTTGAGATTCATTTTGCAAGAATCTTTTATTGTTTCGTTCATCCAATTTTTCCCACTTGTTCATTACGGTTTTCAATTTTTATTGGTAATTCCTTATGAAACGGTGACCATGATGATTTTGTACCCATTTGATATAAGTGTTGACTTGATGTTGCTAGGATGTAATTACGCTTATTTTTTATATCATACATGATTTTTTTATTATCACGTGCTACTAATGGAAGTATCCATAAAAAAAAAAATATGATGCCAATTAACTGACTAAGGTTGTTTTAACGGAATTTCAAACAAGAAAGCAGTCACGTGTTGTGTTATTTTTATTCTCCTTGGCTACTGCATAGAGCATTGAGTCATTTTGTAGTTCAATCAGCAAACGATTCCCGGCCTTTGTTTCTTTTCTCCAGCTTACAGCAAAAATATGCTGTGGGAGAGGAAAAAAATCTATAAGATGAATAAGGGAGAGTACGAGTTCATACCCCCAACCTCTGCATACTGCAACATCTCTACCAGCTAAAATATATTTCACGAAGACTTTTTTTACTTTCTATAGTAAAAAATCTATAGAGATTTTGTAGAAAGCCTTGGAGAAGAAAAAGGTTATAAGTGCTTATATTATAACGATCAAGGGCCCGTTTGGATTAGCTTATTTTTGAGCTTATATAAAACAGCTTATGCAAATAAATAAGTTTTTATGTACTATTTATAAGTTTTTAAGGTATTTTATGAAAAACCCGTTTATGAAGATATAATTTTCGTTAGTGAGAGTTTATAAATTAAAATAAAATCTTATTTATTTACATAAGCTCAAAATAAGCTCAAACCAAACGGGGCCCAAATATATGTATGAGGACGCATGATGGGACTATAGACAATTTTTATATAACAACAATAGGATTGCACTAAGGGTCAATGATAAACCCTTTCCTTTTTAGAGAGAGTACATAAAATGTAACTTGAGTAAAAGGCGAAGTAGTTCAACCTTGGACGTGAAAGTTGGGATAATAATATCATACCCCAAGTTACACGATCTAAATATGTTAGGTCTATATTATAAAATATCGGAGGAAAAAAAAGATGTAAATTATGGTATTCAGGATGAGTGATTGAAATGGAGAAGAGTGAGATGTGCTTTGGATGTTGTTTGAGGGATGTATAATAAGCAATTGAAGGGGTCTGGTCTATAGATGAATTTTGGTGAATCTCATCGGGTCAGGAAACCTAATTGGAAAGACCCGTTAGTTAGTTGGTAGGTGTTTGGGTTACACTCTTGATCTTCTAACAGAAAGAAATCAGCAGCGTTTCCTTGTATTGTATTCTCTTCCATGGCGAATTGGATCTCTTCCAAACTTAAAGCCGCCGAGAACATTCTCCATCAGGCAAGTCCGTCCATTTTCCATCAATCAATTTCTTATTTTCATATTTAATTTGTTTTTTTAACGGTTCAGATCGATCAACAAGCGGCGGATTCACTTGGTAAGAACAACGAGAGGCTTCAATTAGAGGAACAATCCAGTATTGATGCTCCTCCCAAACCAGGTAGTGGTGTTCCTCTCAAGGATCAATTCAAGAATAAGAAGAAGAAGAAGAACAATGATTATAATGTAAAACTGCGCAGTGATCCCCTTGAAACTACTACTGCACTACCACTACCCAAATCATCTAACCCTCCTACCATTTCAGATGGTGATTGGACTCAACTTCTTAGTTCACCTTCTGCTTCTAACGCCGTTCCTGCACCTCGTATTTTAAGGCAAAATAGTAACAAACTCAAGACTTTATCCGTTTCTGATATCAAGAGGAATCATAAAACTGGCAATACCACTTCAACGTCTTTGCAGAGGTTTGACTCTCTTAAAGTATCTAATTTTAGTGGAAAATCTAGTGATGATGGCAAGTCTATTGTAGAATCCGAAACTGATGCTAAATCCACCAGTGGACAGGATTCTTTTAGTAATAACACTTCTGATAAACCTCTTGTGGTTGAGACCAAGGAAGATCATGGCCACCCATTAAATAACAGTCATTTTTCTTCACCACCATTACTTCTCCAAGAGGACAGAAATTTCGTTGCAGAGGCAATACCAGTAAAGGGGGTTGATAAAGTTCGTGAAGCCAAGTTCCCCATAGATGTTGGTAGTCAACTGAAAACTGTGATAAAAGGGAGGTGTGAGCTTAATTCAATGTCTGGCAATTCAACATCTAATGATTTGAAAACGGGTTCTTCTATGGCAAGTGATGGAAGTTCTGATTCAGATATGGAATCCGGTTCAACATCTGATTCTGAAAGTGAACATGAGAGGGAAGAAAGGAGAAAGAAGCGAGAAAGGATCCTGGCTGAGAGAGCAGCAGCAAAAGCAATCAATGCTATCAAGGAAAAGGAGAATATAGTGGCCAAATTAGAGGGAGAGAAAGAGAGTCTTGAGAAAATACTCGAGGAGCGAGCTAAACAACAAGCCCAAGAGGTAATTTTATCATTGTTCTTTTAACTCATTTTTTTGTTTGCTCTTTTAAGTTGTGTTATATTGGTTATGCTCAGCAGCAGGATGTTTAGTGTAGGATATGGATAATCTTGTAGATATTTGTGCAATGTATTTTCCTGCTTAATGTTCTCGGTGATCTGGTTTGAAAACAATAACCCTTATCAAGTTTTCACTGTTTTGAGAACTTCTCCTAATAGTATGACTTTACTTTGAAATTAATCACGGTCTAGATCACTGTTTTGGGTTACACCTGATCTTTTTGACGTGTTGGTCACATATTTAATCCTGTTTTGCCCTGTCCCTCAGGCTTCGCAGCTTCAGAGCACTATGATGGAAACAATGGAAGCTGTTGAGTTGGAAAAGCAAAAACATAATAATACCAGAATGGAAATTCTTACACATTTAGCTAAACTGGAGGTATATTGATTCAACTTTTTTAAGCCATTTGTTTGTAATGTTTAGCTTAAAGCACACAAGGCAAATACTTTTTTTCATGATATTCTAGTTTTGCAAATATCTAGATAAGCTTGTCACTGATAAATGTATGGATTGGTTGCAGACTGCTAATGCTGATCTTGCAAGATCCCTCACAGCTGTACAGTGGAACCTTGAAGTACAGGTATTTTTAGATTCTAAGATTCCTTCCATCCACTTCTCTTGATTCATAGAATACAAGATTTTTTGGCTGTGGTATTGATGAAATTCAGAAATTATTGCATAAAAATAGACTCGTTACTACTTGGTACTTATCACAAAGATTTGGACTATATTCCTAATTGTGTGAAGATTAATGACTTCTCAAAAATAGCAACATAATATGACCAAACTGGCATCACAATTAAAGCCGATAAGAACCAATTAACTGAAGAACTTATCTCCATCGTCGACTCTGACACTCTGGAAAAATGTCCTAAAAACTGCTGGAACTGAAAGTTTAAAAGTTTAATTGAATTGATATATCAACTCCCTAAAGATTTTGTGACTGCAAATGTAGCTTATTATAGAATTAGAATGAGAATCTTATATTGGAATCGAATTAACCAAACCCTTGTGTCATCCTCATATCTGGGTAAGAGTATTAAATGACTATGTGTTGCTTATGATATGTTTTTGGATCAGGTCAAACAAGTTGCAGAACTCAGACAAAAAATGGCATCAAAAGAGTCTATTCATGAAGGTACTGCCGCTTTGCGAAGTCATTGATTTGTTCTCTGAAACATTAGGGCGTATTACAAGAGTACCATATTGTTTTCATTCTGTTTGCTGTTTTCAATGATATGTACAAGAAATTTTGAAAACTAAAATGTTATTTTCAGCGTTTCTGTATTAAATCTTTGAAAACAGGAAACAAATTGAAAAGGTGGCCGTTGTGTAATTAAAAGTGAATACATAAGAGGAAATTTTTTTTTTTTTCTCGAAGTAAACAGGCCAGTATATTTTATTTCAACCATTAATTGTGCCTTTTCATAGGACGCATTAGCTGCCATGGTTTATATTATTTGTTTCATTTTAACTTGATCATATTTCAAACCTTAAGTATTAGTCTACGAGCTCTTAATAACATAAAAAAGGTTGGTATAGGCCTATAAGGATAATTTTCAAGCTTGTTGAACAACATAATGAGCATAGGCACAACAATTACTTTTGGTACGTTTAGTTACCGAAGAGAACAATGAATATTCATGATTTGATGCTATTAACTGTTTGAACAAAATACACGGTTAGTATGCAATTAAAGGACAGGCCATTTAGGTGTGAAGCAAACTTGTGTTAGGCTTCTATGGGTTTTTCAGGAGCCACATTATTCGAATTTGGGTTAGGTCCAACTCACCCCAAAAGCTAGCTCGTGTGGTGAGGATTGCTACGTGGACTACTTTGACCTTTGGGATCTCAACACACCCCTTAATGAGCACGAACAGATGCTGGTGAACCCTATAACAAATCCAGAACAGGCTTTGATATTGTAACTTGAGCTAGGCTCAACTCAACCCCATAAGCCAGCCAGCCCAAGAGGTGAGGATATCCTAAGAACATACATCAACTAGGATTTCCCTTTCTCTGTTTGAGAATATCCTTGACTTGGCAATGTTTTGGAAATGTCTTTTCTTCTGTAGATCCTGAACAATGGTAGTTTTGCTTATTAATTATTCACCACCAAAGATTAAATTATTATGTAGTGTTGGAAATTTCGCCTTAGCTGTGGCATTTGGACTTCCTTCATTGCAGCCTCCAACACCTCCGCTGTGCTGGGTGTGAGGGGGTGGGTTTAGTTCCACATCACCTAGATATATGTCCTAAGTGTTGCTTATAAGTGGTGGGTATCTGTCGCCTTACAAGCCGGTTTTGTAATGGTTGAATTAGGCCCAATCCAAATTCTAAGACCTTATCCTAGATCTGCTGTTAGGCTTCCCGTGTTGTCCACACTTCAGGCCCATAGGGTCTGATTGTTATTTTTTCTTTTTTTTTGGAAATTCCACCTTAATTGCGGTTAGCCCCTAGCACCTAACTGCGGCATGTGAGCTGGCCTTCATTGTAGCCTTCAGCATCTCCGTTGTGTTGGGTGTGAGGGGGTGGGTTTTATCCCACATTGCGGAGAGATTTGCCAAGTATTTCTTATAAGTGGTTTGCATAACTCATCATTCAAATCGATTTTGTAATGATTGAGTTGGGGCCAACCCAAATTTTAAGATGTATCATTGCAAATTGGTTATTTAGGGTACTGGAGTAGTTGAGATTATGTTGTGATGAGGGTCTGTTAATAGGCTGATTCTTTAACTATTGTAGAGCTCAGAAGGAGCTTGAGGAATCCTAATCAAACTGGAGCTTCACGAAATCAAGTAAGTTACCCTATTCTTTGCTGAAACTGGTATATTAACATTTGATTTCTTTTGTTTACTCTTTCCTGAGCTGAGATTTTAAGAGGAAGTCTGTGGCATTTTCTTTTCGTTTGGCCACATATTCCCTTTTTTAAACTTATTTTGCGAAGGACCCTTTTTTAAACTTACATGCTCTCGTTCTTTTAGTATGATGTTCTTGACATCTGTTTATCTATGCTGATGCTGTAGCTAGCTTCAAAAGGAGTTGAGTTTGAACGAGAAATTCTTGAGGCAGAACACTCATTTATTAATGATAAAGTTGCACAATTACAGGAAAAGGTAAGCTTTTATACTCGTGTGTCCATTATGTTCATTCCTTTTTCCATAAAGAGCTATGATATTTCAGATGCAACGTATTTCATTATTTTTGGTAAATTGTCAGTTTGTCTAGAAGTATAAATTTGGTGCCTCTGTTTCTTTTGTTGTAGTATTTTTTTATTATATTTTAGAAATTGAATGAGTCTTCTCTTTAATTAGTTTATTTTGTATATTTTAGTTTCATGCCAAATTCCAATTCTTAGAATTGTTGCATGTTCTGCATATTTTTCCATGACTATAAAATTTACCCAACTACATCTTTTGTTAGCTATCCCCCTTTTGTGTACGCTTTTGAGTTCACATAAAACAGAAATGTTTTCCTTAGCCATGGCTTGTCCAAGGTGACACATGATAAAAGTGACTCACCAGTGAAGAACCATTGTCCATTAGATTTGAAAGTAAAATATTCAACGGTTGTGATATATTAAAGGCAACTTGAATGTAAATATTTACAAATACGTCGATCCCTCTGATAGTTTAAAAAAGACAGAAAGAGAGGTTGTGCAAACCCCAAGTCTGCCTCCATCTGATGGTGCCAGAGGTAAACAATGCACAGTCAAGGATGCCATCGCCCGGGTTGAAAGAGATTCTTGCCAAATCTGAGGAAAAGATCTGCAATATCAGAAACATTTGAGTTGAGGTTCTTACTTATAAGGTGAAGCAAGAACCTCACTCTTGAAGCTTTGTGAACAAAGATAGTTTGATCAACTTGTGAAGCTTCAATTTTCATGAACAAAGATTGCAATGCACCACACTTAATGATTATCAATACCCAACTTTCTAGATGCTCCAAATTTCAATAGTCAAAGGAAGCTGCCTGACTTGTCAAATAGCTTACTGATTTCAAATAGTGTTTTGACTAAGAATGGAGGGGACACGTTGGTAGAGGTGATGATTTGCTTGAGCGTGAACTGCAGGTCATACTGTCAGTTGTAATAGTTGCCAAGAGTGAACTGTCTCCAGCAAAGTGAAATTGAAGCTTGCTAGGGTGCTTTAATCGGCGATGTTTCGCAAAAACTGGGAAGAAAGCTCGCCAAAACAGGCTAGAAATTCAGCTGGTGAAAGCATACAACTTGTTTGTGTTATTTGAAATGCAGAGGATTGACGTCAGCGGAGCTGTTTACAAATGTACAAAATTTCAACCAAATGCAAAACACAGTTACTCAAGTACTTAAAGGGTGAGGCACCTATCATGGTACCTCACACTCTAGAACTAACCGCTTGACCTTAACTGAATGTGAAAGAATCGTCATGTTAAAATCAATTATAAAGGCTTGCTACTTGTAAATAGTTTTAACCTTTAAAGGACCTTTTTTAATTATGATTTTTAGGTCACTTTTCCGTTCAGACTCTGAATCTAATGTCTGGATATCGTATCTAAAAAATGTTGAAACTTTTCTTTATAGATTCGCTAGTACTTGCTGTGTTACCTATCCAACTTCATTAAGTTTTGCATTCAACCTGTCAAAGTCAATATGATTTCTCTTGGATATGAAGTTATTTAATACAGCTGCACATCACAGGCGAGGAAACTGGAAGCTGATATTGAAATGACAAGGAAGGAGATAGAAGAGCCAACGGAAGTTGAAGTTGAGCTCAAGCGTAGGCTCCATCAAATGACCGATCATTTAATAAAGAAACAAGCTAAGGTGAGTCTTTCATACATCCAGTTAGATGTAATATTTTTGCAAATGCACAAGAATCACTGTTTTAATTCAGGCTTGACCAGCCAGTCTGGTCAGTCTTACGAAGCAACTGAACACATTAACAGTTTGTAAAAATCTTTCTTGGGATATAAAACAAGATTGATCAACAAATTAGTCTGATATGGTTTTCAGAATCAAGCAGGTTAAAATGCAAATAATTGTTTTTGAAACAAATTCACCCAAACACATAATTGGGACTTGCTTCAGGCTCCTTTATGTTAAAAAAGTTTATTCTTGTCAACAGGTTGAATCACTCTCATCTGAGAAGGCAAGCCTTATATTTCGAATTGAGGTATGCTTTTTACCAAGGCAATGATACTAATTCTTGAAATCATGATATACTTGGTTTTTTTTTTTTTTTTTAAAAAAAAAAATTTAATTTTCACTGTCAACTCAGCAGGCAGTGTCGAGGTTGCTGGATGAGAACATGTCAGTCTCAGGTTCAACTGCTATAAACCCTGCCTCATCATCAAGTGACTTAGAATCTGGATTGTGGGAGCTCTCTAATTCAAAATTTAAGCCTATGCTAAAAGCCAGAATTCACTCTGGCAAGAAACAGCTGGGGTCATTGCTTCAACAATTAGATTATATTTTTGTGGCTGGTGCAGTTTTTCTGAAAAGGAACTCAACGGCAAAATTGTGGGCTTTGATTTACCTTGTTTGCCTTCATTTGTGGGTGATTTATATTCTGATGTCACATTCTAGCCCAGCGGATGAGGGTAGATCTGGTGCCGTGATCTCGTTGGAGAACATAAATAACACTGGAGTATGATTGTGTTGTGGTGTGTTATGGCTTATCATTTTCCTTGGCTTTTAAGTTGTCTTTAGTGCATTGGATATTATTTCTTACTCCGGTGTACATCAAGCACGCATAGTGGACACGTAGATTTGTTGCAAGGAACTTAACCATAACCAGAAATATATAAATAATGATGAAGGAAAATACAGGATTTTGTACCTTCTTATCTCGATGAATTCAATCTGACTTTGTGGAACTTAACTCGAGCTCGAGAACAGGTACTCCATCATAGAGGAATGTCCTGCTATACCTTCATTGAAGGTGTGATTTGAGTTTGAATTTTGAATGCTGCTCATATGATGATAAAAGGGACTCTTGGGTATGTACAGCGTAGCAAGTTAGCAACAGATGCAACCACAGAATGAGCCTCTAGTCAGTGACAGGACAGAGTTGAGTGCACTGTTTTGACCTTGGCATTAATTAATAATCAAAGATACTGCGTGCAATTTCGTGATTGTTTTGTAAAGAAAAAATAATTCATTTTTGGTATATATACAATTAATAATTAATATTCATATCTGATTTTCTGATATGCATTCGAATTTTGGCGACTTTTTGCACAAGTATAACATCATCTAAGTTTAAGGTTTCAAGTTGAGTCCCTAAAAAAATTATTCACTTTTAGTCTCTATTTGTATTTTATAGGGACTATTTTGGAGGACTAAAATTATCAATTTTTTTGCATTTATTTTTCAAAATAGAGACTAATATTATGGAGGACTAAAAATTACCATTAAAATTTTATAGATATTAAATATGAAAATATGTAGTTTTGTAGGGACTAAAAACATGTTTAACCATAAATTTTATTATGAATTAAAAATGTCCTTTTATCTTATTTTACATTCAGGAAACAATTTTTTTTACAGAAAAAAGTTACCAGTTTTTTTTTGAGCAAAAAAAAAAGTTGAAATGTTAATTTTAATAAGTTATTAGTGATTATCTATCAATTATTAGCTACATCGTTTATATTCTATTTATAAAAATGAACATAAAAATACAATGACAACTTTGGGTGTGAATGCCCATAAAAAAATAGTTTTAGATGCGAGCCGAGCATCTTTACATGTAATTGTAAAAACTTTAGGTTAAACTCTCCATCAAAAGTCTTTCAAAAAAATTGTAGATTATGATGCTGTTACCTATTTCAATCGCATGGTTCATGCTTTTCCTCCTCCACCCACTTGTGAATTTGACAAGCTTTTGGGTGCTATTGTCAGAATGGGTCTGCCATTTCACTCTTTACGCAACTTCAATCAAAGGGAATCTCCCCTTCCATTGCTACTTTCACCATCTTCATTAATTCTT
>Ga0315913_1009260_pt1 | contig 11562 bp, 5 predicted proteins | sample MpolsnodulesMG_FD_207736 | JGI IMG/M metagenome (GOLD analysis project Ga0315913, IMG submission 207736) | Medicago polymorpha root nodule microbial communities from Los Angeles, California, United States - small nodules | ecosystem: Host-associated > Plants > Roots > Nodule | place: USA... | reverse complement strand
CCCCTAAGTTTCTCAAAGTTGTGATTTTGGCCCCCTAAAAAAAATAACTCTTTCGAGGCCCCCTAAGCTTACTTTCTGTTGCAATTTTGGCCCCCACGCCAATTTTGGTCCAGTCAACGCTGACGTGTGTAAATTTTTAATTATTTTTGTATTTTTTAATATTTTTATTTTGTAATTAAAAAAATAATAATAAATTTTTTCATTTTAAATTTTTGTAATAAAAACACAAAAAAAAAATTGTAATTAATTTTTTTTATTTGTAATAATTTTTTTTTTGTAATTAAAAAAACAAAACAAAATTTAATTTTTTTAATTTTATTTTTGTAATTAAATTTTTTTTTAATTTACAAAAATATATATTTTTTTAAAATAAAAAATAATAATTAAAAAATTTACACATGTGGCGATCACATGTCCGTTGACTGGGTCAAAATTGACGTGGAGGGCCAAAATGGCAACATAAAGTAAACTTATGAGGCCTGAAAATAGTTGTATTTTTTAGGGGGCCAAAATCACAACTTTAAGAAACTTAGGAGACCAAAAATGTAATTAAACCTATTAAAAATTGGACTAAAATAAAAAATACTATAAAATTAACAAGCATATAGCACAAAAGTATAGGTCATGTCTCTAAGAGATTTGAGGGACATGTGTGTAATGAAATCCTAAATTCCTATAACTTTACAGATGGTATTTTAAGTATACAGATGGTATTTTTTATTTTTTTTTCTAGAGATAGATAAAAAGAAACAATATTTTTTTCCAGAGAATTTTTTTCATCAAATAGATGTTTGTATTTAGGAACAAAGAAAGCTTTAAATTGTTTTAGATTTTACTTAAAGTCCCACTTTAACATTTGATTTTATCTAAATGTAATCGGTCCTAAATGTTTTTTTTACAAAAATAAACGGTATTCATTCATTTAAATCGATAGAGTATATCAATATAATACAAATCCAAAGACGCTTAAAATAAAAATGATGAATCTGCAAACAAATTCACATGACCCATGTTAATAACATGAAACGGCAAAATACCAAAGTCATGCAGAGACGATGAGATCACAAAAACAAACAAAAGAAAATCAAAAATATGTGGGAATCACTTATTCAATTAGGATATAGGGAAAATCAACTCAGATGAGTGATTTTGGGTCAAAATTAACCCTAAATCACCCCTCTTCAATAAACAAGAAGAAGAAAGGGGTAACGGTTAGGGTTTGAGAAAGAGAGAAGAGTGAGACTAATGCTATTGGGTTATATGTTGATATAAATGTTAAAAACTTATATGTTGTTGAATTACCTCTGTTGATATCGATCCTAATTGTTGAGAACACTCGTTTTAATATTCTATTTTCAATATTATCTTTTTTTTATCATATGAAATTCATATATATATCAAACCACGTGAGACGTATGAATTTTACCGATAAAACAAGTGTCAAGAAAGAAAATGTCAATCAATCTTTGTAAAAAAAATATTGATTAATCATTTTAGAGCTCCTCCATAAAGAATGTGATCTATACGATTTTCTACAAATCCACATATAGTGACAGTGATCCTGTCGGAAATACTTTCATATCCCACACACAAAAACACATGGCCGCCCAATTAGGCAGCCCACCCCAAATCCCAATAATGAAAAGGAATATGTTAAAATATACATGGTGATATAATTTCTCTCCTATATATATGGCGACAAGGACACCCTTTACTCCCCACACATAAACCATTTTGTAAAACAACCAAATAATAGAGTCCAATTTTTTCACTACAACCCTATGGCCACCCAAGGCAACTTACCAATTATAGTGTCTAGAATTGGCATCATAGGTGCTGGAGTGAGTGGTTTAGCCGTAGCAAAACAACTATCACACTACAATCCTATTGTTTTTGAAGCCACTAATTCAATTGGTGGTGTTTGGAGACATTGTTCCTATAGGTGTACTAAGCTTCAGTCACAAACATGGAATTATGAGTTTAGTGATTTCCCTTGGCCTAAAAGAGAGAGTACTGATTATCCTTCTCATGCTGAGATTTTGGAATATTTGCATACTTATGCTGTTCATTTTGATTTGTTTAAGTATGTTATGTTCAATACCAAAGTGGTGGAAATGAAGTTTGTTCGGGACAAAGAAGGTTTTGATTTTGGACGTCTACCCAATGACCATGGAAATCCACTTCCTAGTCGTCCTGTGTGGGAGCTTTCTGTACAAACTAATGAATCAGACGCAATTCAGGTCTTTTATAATTTTTTAACTCATAAACTAACTTCAAACTCATCACTTACGATATTAAACAGTATTATCGAAAAAATAATAATGATGATGAAGTTTGCGATCACAATCTAAGCTACGATGTCAAGAAAATTAATGTTTCGTGACCTTGACGTGACCACAATTAAACACTTAAAACTAACTTTCGCTGCATTTGATTGCGACAATATCAAGAATCGTGGTGCAACCGAGTTAAAATTTGATAATTTTTTTTTATTAGCGAGAAAAGTATAATACACGCAAGCCTAAAAAATGGTGACAAATTAAAAGAAGAAAATATATATTAAGGGTGTGTTTGGATTGAGGGTTTAGGAGGCGTGGAGAGGGGAGAGTTTACTTTTCTTATTTAAATTACGGATTATATAACATGTTTTTCTATAATAAATTAAGTATGATTGAAGTATTAAATTATTGTTTATCATTTTAATATGTTAACTTTTTAAAAAAAAAACATTTTATAGTATCTGTAATTTAAAAATGAAAAGTAAACTCTCCCCTCCTAAAACCTTCATCCAATTACACCCTAAGTTACTTTTACAGAAAAAAGCTGTGTTGTGAGGGATAAGAAATGGACAAGTGAATTCCAACGAAAATCGAGTCTAACGGACTGGACTAGACTCCCACAATGTAGTGAACAAAAATTCTAATTTGTGTGATAGGGGTACTCACATTAGTCTCTGACACCCTCAAATAAGATGATTTTCAGTGGTGTCTGACATGCGAGTATCTCATCTATATATCAAAGTTAACAGCAGCATATATAGACTTTAGTTAATTTTGTTGTGTTATAGTATTAATATATTAGCTGAGGAAACTATTTTTTTACTAAATAAAAGACTATTTATTTTACTTTGTCTATTTAATTTTTCAGCGGTACCACTTCGAGTTTGTTGTTGTTTGCACTGGAAAATATGGAGACATACCATTGATGCCAACATTTCCATGCAACAAGGGCCCTGAGGTGTTCGAGGGTAAGGTTTTGCATACCATTGATTATTGTAAACTTGATAAAGAAGCTACTAGTGACCTTGTTAAGGGAAAGAAGGTTGTGGTTGTGGGTTACAAAAAATCAGCTATTGATCTAGCCATGGAATGTGCACAGGCAAACCAAGGTAACAATTTGCTCTAAGATGTTTTCTTTTCTTCTCTGAAAATTTTATTGTACGTAACTTGTTCTAAATTGCGGTTGTAGTAAAACTTGTTATGTTAACAACTCACCAATGTGCATAATATAATTATACATGAAAAGAAAAAGTGTAAATTACGCCGCCCCCTTATCTGAAAGATGATTGAATTACGTTATCCTATTTCTTATGTTAAATTATATAATTTCCCCATCTCTTATTTAAAACATATTATAAAACATTTCACTCATCTCTACTAAGAGAAGATTGAATTACATACTTCTTCCCTCTTATGTTAAAATCTATACTTTACATCCTTAATATTTTTTTTTTATTTCTAACAATTTAGCAAAAGCAAAAACAATCTAACACACTTCGAATAAAAAATAGTATTTCGGGTCCATTTTAATATAATCAAAGTTTGAATCTTTTTTACTATTTTTTATTCACAATTTCATTAATATATAGTTTAATATCCTGTTATAAAATATGAAACAACACAAAATAAAATTAAAATATGTGAAAAATTGCTAAGTCGATAAAGTATGGTCATTTAAAAATGAATTTTATAATCTAAATTAGAAAATTAATAACAAAATATTTCAATTTAATTATCATTGACATTCAAATAAGAAAGAAATAAATTTATTTTTCTTGAATGATGGTTCAAAATTAGTATATATGTTATAAAAATAATTATTTATGTTAAATAGATTAAAGTGTATTGCATATTTAAGTATTAAGAGAGGGGATTGCAATTCAAGCATCTCATAGAAGAAGTGAGTATAAATTTTACTTTTCAATGAAGGGGAGTGTATACCCACAAACAATACCCACAATAGATAGGGTAAAACCTCATTTTCATAGGTATGGGCCTTAGTCCAGTAATTTCCCGCAAATTTAAGTGGGTATGAGTGCGGGTAAGGGTACTATACTACCCAACCCCGCATTTCGCATATACATATTTATATAATATAATAAATACTTTATTTATTTTTGGTGTATAATTATTTAATTTATTTAGCTATTTACGTCTATACCTAAACCTAAAAACTAATACAGTAATTGTTCATCCTTCCCTTCATACCTTAAATCAATTTGATGTTTATTTTAGTATGCATTTTTTTATATGTCTTTTGAATGTTTTTACGTTTATTCTCGAGGGATATTTTGAATGTTTTTTTACTTAGCTAAATATTATGATTCGTACTATTTTTTGAGTTGATTTGAACATTTTGGGACCATTGTTTTATTTTCAATTGTGATATATTTTATTGTCTTTTCATAGTTAAAGTTCGAGGAATGGGTGCGGGTAATGGGTACTTAGGTGTCCATAGGGTATGGAGAAGGGCACTAAAGTTGTTGTCCACGAGGGTACAGGCTCAAATACGGGCGTTTTTTACAAACGCGGGTATGAAGAAAGGTACTATAGTATCCTACCCATTGGGTACCCATTGTCATCCCTACTCTCAGGAGTGAAGTGCAATTTACTCAAAGAAAAATCATAGTGCATATATAAGATATCTTCACACTCGACCTCGATATAACTAATATTTCTAAACTCTTTGTTTTAAATTATGTACTAAAACACCTATCTATCAAATTTTAGTTACTTAATCATGTGATTGGACTTAAGTGATTAATGAACTCCAACTAAGAAGAATGGTTAGGACAACTCGAGTTTGATTTCTGGTAGAAACAAATTTAGGGGTGTTCAAAACCGAACCAATCCAATAGAAAAACCGCCAACCGAACCAATCCAAACCGAAACCGCAAAAAATCGCATTTGGTTCGGATGTATTTGGATCAATTTTTTACTCAACCGCATGGTTTGGTTCGGTTTGCGGTTATAATTTTACGAACTAAACCAAACCAAACAAAACCGCAATATAAGAAAAACACTCATTAAATATATATCAGTTGCATCAATACTCGTAGAAACTCAATGGAAATTTTAATAAAATGACATATTTTTTCTCATGTTAAGTTTCTTCTTTGCTTTTTCTTTCAAAAATGTATTTATGTACTACTTAAACTCTTAGAGAATGATAAAAAATTTAGTCATTTGTATTTCTTACAAAATATGATTACTTTTTGTCCGCGTTTAAATTTGGTCTACGTAATTGAGAACATTGTTGGATGAAAATAAAATTGTAATGTTGGATGAAATTTAAAATATTGCTGAATATATGTTTTGTTTTAGCTTTTTAATTTGATTTTAATGTTGGAAACAAAAAAAAAATTATTGTCTAAAAAAACCGCACCGACCGATCAAATCCAAACCGCATTGGTTTGGTTTGGTTTGGTTTGGTTCGTTTCAGATTTTATTTTTAATGTCAACCGAACCAAACCAAATGGCATACTTATTTATCCTGTGGTTCGGACGACTTTTTAATTGAATTATTACAAGAGCTGCACCGAGCTGTACTAGATTCAGCCAAAAATATGAGCAAGAGTGGCTTTACTGTTTTGATGGATTTATCCTTTATTTTAGATTATCTTTCTCTTAACTTAAATAATTACAACGTGTAACTGCAACTGTATGCCTTTCAGGTGGTATTAGGTATTTTGGTAATGTCTTTTCAGGTCCATTATTTCTAATCAATAAGATTGTGTCTTTTCAGGTTACTAGTTACTATAATCGTTAACAAAACAATAATTAATTTAACCAAGACAAAACATAAATCTTTGACTTAAATTTTTTTATTTAGATATTGCGATTGTGTGGTCTCTCCCTTTCTTTTAGCAATTTTGACTTTTATGTTTTTTTTTTTTTTGTAATTTAGCATGTGAGTTTAAACTTTTGCAATCCATAAACCGTATAAACATCCTCAATGTAAACCAGCTTATTTTTGCGTTCTTAAATTTCAAACATCAATAATGACAATGTTGCTTCAAACTTGTTATGAAGGACCAGAAGGGCAGCCATGCACCATGATCATAAGAAGTTTGCATTGGACACTTCCACATTATAGGATGTGGGGAGTACCATTTTTCATGTTCTATGCAACAAGATCTGCACAGTTCCTCCATCAAACACCAAATCAGGGTTTACTTAAAAGCTTTTTATGCCTCCTATTATCTCCATTGGTAAATAAATATGCTCTTAATCCATTGAATTATATGTTAAATTCATGTTTTTAGTGGTAGAAAAAAAATTAAATAAATAACTAAAATTTAGAGACTGGGTATATTATACCTCAAGTAAGTAAATTTGTGATGTGAAATATAGTTTGGAGAGAATTGGTAACATGACACTTTAAAAAAAAAAAATGAGTTAGACTTTTGAAATCGACCATTTCTGAGGCGATTCAGCCTCATGAGAAAGAAGAAAAAAAAATAGATGTCCCTCTACCAACACGAGGACATACCCCATAATTGACACAAATGGGCTAGGTTGTAGGAATATCTTGGGATGCCTACCATGGGTCAAATACTTTAATTACAATGTCTTACCAAAAAAAATATTGATGGTTAATTATTGTCTCTAATTTTTTATTCAAAAAAAAAATTATTGTCTCTAATTTTGACTATCAATTTTATTGTTTAACATTTTTATATATAAAGTAAAATTAATTAACAGTTTATGATTTTTCAAGTAATTAAAAAAGTTTTATTTGCTTAATTTTATTTTTTTGTTGAATTAATGATATTAAACAGAGGCGTGGGATTTCAAAGTTCATAGAGTCCTACTTGCTTTGGAAACTTCCGTTTGAGAAGTATGGATTGAAACCAGAACACCCATTTGAGGAAGATTTTGCATCTTGTCAAATAGCTATAACACCAGAGAAATTTTTCAATGAGGCTGATAAGGGAAAAATAATCTTCAGAAAAGCATCAAAGTGGTGGTTTTCGAATGATGGAATTGAATTTGATGACAACACTAAAATTGATGCCGATGTTGTTCTTCTTGCAACTGGTTATGATGGGAAAAAGAAGCTCAAAACACTTTTGCCTGAGCCTTTTTGTAGCTTGTTGGAATACCCTACTGGTACCATGCCACTATACAGGTAAACACAATTTTCTCATTATCTATACGCAATCATGTCATCAGGGAGATCGTGATCGTCTGATGATCTGACTATCCGATCTCAATGGACGGTCATGATCTCCCTCACTACATGATTGGTTGCAATAAGTGACTAGTGACTGCACAGAATCTGCACTCCTTTCTAAGAACAGTTGAGAATGAAAAGCCAAATTTTGATGTATTTTTGACAGGGGAACCGTCCATCCATCGATTCCAAACATGGCCTTTGTGGGTTATGTTGAGAGTGTTTCAAATCTTTACACATCCGAGATACGTTCCATGTGGCTAGCTGGTCTAATAGATAACAAATTTAAGCTTCCAAGTGCTGAGAAGATGCTTTCACAAACAATTAAGGACATGGAAACCATGAAAAAGTCTACAAGGTTTTACAAAAGGAATTGCATCACAACATTTGGTATCAATCATAATGATGAAATATGTGAAGATTTGGGTTGGCATACTTGGAGGAAGAAGAACTTCATCAAAGAGGCATTTACTCCTTACACTGCTGGTGACTATAAGAAGAAAGATTGAGATTTCTATTTGGTGCATAACGACTATGCTATTATATTGTTGCATTTAATATTATGATTGTGCGTGTGTTTGTTGTTCTTTAAAAATAATAATATATGGCTTATATTTAATAAAAAATTCCGTACCCCTAAATTATTCACCGCAATTATGTTAACATGAATGCAAGACAAATTTATGTAATTTAATATATTTTTCATATTAAGATCATGCTAACTTGTGCTCTAAGGACACATGTTAAGCAACCCAAAAATAGAAATATTTTTTAAAAATTTATGCATTCAATTAATTAAAAATAAAAAAATAAATTCAATGCACAAATTTCAATAAATAATTTTTATATTTGACTCATTAACTTGTGTCTTGAAGACACAAGTTAGCATTTCTCTTCCAATTATATAGAGTTTCATAACTAATAATCATGGAGCCCTTTTGGTTGAATGATTAAAAGACCTAATTCCAATTTTCTAGAAGCTAATGACCGGAAAATATTCATAATGCAGCCTTTGAATTTTGGAACCTAAATTTGGACGTTGCTTTGTGGAATGACAGACTAACAATTAAGGATTGTCATTTCCAAACATATGACGAGATGGTTAAACCTATGGGCTCAAAATAGACTATTATTTTTCCCACTATATGGTTTACTCGTGCGCTCTATTTTTGTTTTCATTTTAAAATACCCTTTGTTTATATTTTATATCTAAATGTCTTTTTTTTTTGGTATTATAGATTCCGAAATGATCTAGGTTACAACATCCATCATATACTGATTTCATATCTTTGTGGAGTCAACAAATTTTCATTTTCAAGACATCCCTTCTACACTTCATCATTTTAAGAAGAACATTATCATAATTATGACTACTCACTCGCCTCTACCATCTACTGATACATCCTCTTCGGACTCAAGATGCAAAAAATTATACCTTTACGATTTGCACACCTTGACTGCTCTTAGAGATGCAGTCTTACTGCCATTATAGTATAGCAGATACTGATGGGTTATTCACATCGAAACCATGATAGAGGTCGGTACCTCTAGTCTCCCTTTCTATTAGCTCCTTCCACAACTCCGAAGAAATAATAAGCATACAAATTTAAGCACCCAAGACATTAACAGTAACAACATCCATCATCCAAGAAACTCTTAAAAAACAAAAAATAAACTAAGATAATAACAAGATATTATTCTAGAGAATTCAAATTCACAAAATCATTCATGTTATAATCGACATCATCAGCAAAACTCAAAACATTACATATCATTATGATCATGGTCATCATTCCATATAATGATATAACAATTACAATCTAAACTTTAAACAAACAAAAATAATACATTTTTCAACTCCTATCAATCATCATCCAGAATTAAAAGTTGAGTTAACATAGCAAGAAGTCAAAGATTAACAATGTTGGTGAAAAGGGAAAATGCTAGCCACAAAAGAAAATGCTACAAAGGAAGGACAAAAAGCTTATCTAGACGATTTTAACAAATAAACGGAATTCATCAATTAACAAACAGGTTAAAAAAACCCAAAGGCACTTCATGCACCCTTTGAAAGAATGAAAATTTATTATGCAATGAGGCATTTGCAAGGATAGAAGACAAATCTTGAAAAGTCATTCAATGTTGAGTTAAATAATTACTAATAATGTTTCAAAGCTTTCTAGAGTTAAAAATGAAAGAATGGGTGCAAGTGATATATAATAACTAAGTTAACAACACGTGAACAGCCCCATGGTCAATAATCGTGTACATCAAAACTTCTTTCAAAAAAAAAATCGTGTACATCAAAACTTGTTTTTGAAATATTTACCCTATTAAAGATGCTATGTGTTTTAGTTCAACTACTAAATATGGTTATGTTTCATAATTTTAAACTGACTCAACTTTAAATACTACACATATATTTGTCAGTCAAACACTGTGAAATAGATCGATAACAATTTACATCTGAGAACGAAGCCAAATAAATTTTTGTAAATAAAATCTCTATATAATCCAAAATAATCATGCAATGGGTATACCAAAACTTAAATCAAACAAAAATTTACCTAAAAACTCAAATTGAATTACTCTCTGACAAAACAAATGACTCATATCTTAAATCACAAACTAGTTCCCTTTCAACCTAGTAACCCATATCTTAATCTATACTTAATCACACAAAAATTTACCCAAAACTTATCTTTATAGAAAAATAATTCCTCGTGGAATGCATGCCATTATTTTACCCTAGTTTGCATTCATTTTAAGCAAGGCTCATAATATTTTATTTTAACAAATCTTTCATGGACACAAACTACAAACACATGTTTTAGGCATACTTAAAGTCAAAACATTTTGTTTTGTTATAAGTTTAGGTGAGTTAAGAAATGAGTTAACATCCTATTCATTTAAACTATTCTCCATTTGAAAAGATAAGACACAAAAAAATCTTAAAAATAATTAATGAGATTGAATGTGTGAGAAAAATTACCAATTTTTTTAGATTAAAAGTGGTATCGCTATGAACCAAAACATTTGTCTTGGGTTTTCTCACTGTGTCCAAATTGTGGTGGGGGGAAACACCACTATTTTATACGTGCTGATGTTGATGAACTCAATGTATGATTTTTTTTTTCGTCGTTACCTAGTATTTGCTTATTTATTTTGTGTCACCCTCCAATTCAAAGAGGTCATAATTATCCCTAGTTTTTATTTTTTAATAATTCGTCATTTGTTACTTGAAACTAGTTGCTTGGTTTATTTATTGAAAAATGATCAAAAGTGTTCAAAGAGCATTTGTATGTTAAAAACAATAAATTTTCCATAAAAAGTTTATCAATTATTTTCTTTTTTGAATCTTTAATGAGTGTCTTAAGCGTATTTGTTAGCATGACTCGTATTTATTCAGCCCTTGTTAAAAATAGTTAAATATACCAACAATGAAGCCTATGTTTGCTATAGTGATGGATATGTCAGAATCACGTAGATCGTCGATATTCTAACATAGTCATTGTGATACCAAATATATATGAATTGATATGATTGAAAAGAGATTTGGACCTCTAACGCAGGTGGTCAAGATTGGAAGTCAGGCCAATGATTCTTGGCTATGGAGAAAACTCAATAAGAGGTACAAATCCATATTGTGTGTTTCATGTATTCTCCGATAGAAATTTGTCCTAAAATAGATAAATTTTATAAATAAATTAGTTTATAGTAAACTTACATTGATGTGATATCAACGTGCATTATGAGATGTCTAGTTAGCGTGCCACATATGGACTATTTTTTAAATGTTATTTTAAAATTTCAAAAATATATTTGTCAATTAAAAAATAAGGTTTATTTTAATCGATGACTACAATTTCGAGAATTTCATTATTCATTCATTTAATAACTTTTTTTTTATATAAGATAAGATCTCCGTTAGTAATTACTTCATTAATGGACATCTCTTCCCTTTCTGATGCAACCAATGGAACCATCCACTCACATGATATGGTGATGTAACAACACAAACAGGCAAAGTACACAAATAAATGGAACCAACCACTCACAAGAATCTACTTGCCGTCCTTGCATGCCATTTTTATTTTCATCTTGATA
>Ga0315913_1009259_pt1 | contig 11564 bp, 4 predicted proteins | sample MpolsnodulesMG_FD_207736 | JGI IMG/M metagenome (GOLD analysis project Ga0315913, IMG submission 207736) | Medicago polymorpha root nodule microbial communities from Los Angeles, California, United States - small nodules | ecosystem: Host-associated > Plants > Roots > Nodule | place: USA... | reverse complement strand
ATTTGCATGTTTTTTGGTTTTTGAATAATAAGACTAAAAATAAACTATCGGAGCGAGAAAAGTAAAGCGTAGGTATTTTGTAGCGACGTTGGATCACCACAAATACCATTAACCTAGACTATAAAGCGTGAAGATAAGGCATACACACACGCACACACACATGTACCTACGCTATTACATAAAACCTATTATGCATTCTAAGGTCTGCGGAAAATAAATGACAAGAAGGATAAATTACTTACATGAAGGCCTAATTTACATTCTAAGTCCCGTGCAAAACGAAAGAAATAAATAATTTACATTAAAGCCTAATGTACAAACTAAACCATATTATATATAAAAATAAAAATAAATGATTAAATAAAATATAATGATGGCAGAATAATAATCCTAAATTAATTAAAATGCATGAGAATTAACAAAATGTAATGCTAACGGAAGGAAAATAAAAGAAGATGTGCAAAAGAACATAAGAAAAATAAAATACAGCAGGGGGGTGCAGGCAGTAGGCAGAGCGTGCAGAATAGCAAAAAAGGATTGGGCTCAAGAGAAACCGAACCGGGTCGGCTCGCTAAAAGGGTTAGGGTCAACTAATCTGGGTCGACCCAGTAGTATAAAAAGGGTGTGGGACAAGTTTTGATTCATTTGTCACTTTTCTTTCTCTCTCTTCTTCCCTATGCTCTCTCCTTTCTCTTATTTTCTCTGTTCTCTCTCCTCAAGAACCTCCTGAGTTTTCCGATGGGAGTGGGGTGGTCGGAGGTGGCGGCGTGGTGGCCGGCCACCGTAGGTGGCGGCGCCGCCGCTGCAAACCCCTCCCTTTTATTATTTTTTTGCCTCTTTCTCTTCTATACCTTCCCTTCTACTCGATTCTAAACCCAAAATCCCCAAATACTAACCATAAACTTCTAGATCTAAGGAAAACGAAAGGAAAGAAAGGAAAAGGAAACTACCTTTACGAGTTCGGTTTGGTTGTGGTGATGGCTCGGACTTACGAACGTTGTGGTGGGTGCGTCGGCTTCGATCTCTGCTTGTTTTTATGTCACTGCATGTTTGGTTCGGACTTTTGAGTCTGAGATTGTGATGGTTATGGTTTTTTGTTCTGTTAATGGTGCTTGAATGATTTCGTGATACTGTGATTCCTTGCAGGCTTTCTGTATGTTTTTTTCGGTGCCTTTTGTGTTCTGCAGGTACGGGTTTTATAGTGAAGGATTTAGGAAGTAGGGTTTGTTGAGGACAGGCACAAAATCTGTGCTTCTGGATTGGGATGAGAGCAAAACGGGTATGCTGTTCCTGGATTGATGCAGATGAGGCTGTGCACTGGATCGGAATGGCCTCAGGCGCGTGACAGGCTGTGTCGTGGATTTGGATGAGGACGAAAATTTTGGATTTGGACGAACAACTTCTGCATTAGACTATTTGGATATGGACAAGATAAAAATTAAATAATAATAAAATAAAAAATGAAGACTAAATAATGATAATAATAAAAAGTGTTGAAAGTTTTAATTCAAAAAAAGAAAAGTAAAGACTTTTATATACAAATTAAAGTTAATTAAAACTTAAATAAAAGATGGAAATTAAAATACGATAAAAAGCAAAAAAAAATAAAAAATACAGAGAGAAGAGGGCCCGACTCGGAATCAAACATGAGGTATTTTAAAATACCTCTCTGCCGAAATTTCGTCGAAAGCGTCAGAGATCGATCAGTTAAACTGCGTATGAACGTAGGGCCCAACGATATGTGTCAGCGACAGCTTGGGTCAAAAATTGGGGTATGACAAAGCTATACTCACGAAATATTGAAAACATAGTTCTCACATCGCAATGGCTCTGAAATTTCATCGAGGTGCACCAAACTCATCCATCTGAGTCGATCAACGGACAACAATATTCAACACCGACCATCCTTCGTGTATGTTCTCAGTTTAGATGACCATTAACTTGATATAGTTGATCCTTTAAGCCATGCATTATAAATTCAACACGGATTCTAAACACGTTGGGTTTCCTCTTGTCGACTCCAACTAGGTTAAAATTCTTTTCGATTGGGTAAGTGTTCATTGTTCTGTGTTGTAAAATGAAAATGAATCAAACACACTTTTATAAAATATGTGTGTGTGTGTGTGTGTGTGTGTGTGTGTGTGTGTGTGTGTGTGTGTGTGTGTGTGTGTGTGTTGGACCACATAAATTATTGATGCATTGTAGACCACAAAATATTGTCTTTTGGTAATTCTTTGGTTTTAAACATACTTGGCTTCAACATGTTGACATGTTCTAAATTATATATATTGAACGCGAAAAATAATGGTTCATGTTATAGAATATGATGAATCCAGAATGCAAAGAAAGATTCGATTTCTATGTTCTAACATCAATGTATGCACTTTGAGATAATATCAACACACTTCGAAACATAATCAAAACATAAAAATTAGTATAACATAATAGAAAATATAATATTATACATTATAATACTCAAACGAGCAATAATATCCAAACATAAGTATACAAAATATCTAGTAATGTATAACTAAGAAGACTCTACATGGCAATACCCTAGTCCCCTCCTTCGATGGTACATCATCCCTCCTCGAGCCTCGACAATGATATGATTTATAACAATTCAAACTTCGATCCTCTGCTCCACATTGACCACTTGCTAGTAACCCAACTACCAATCTCCTTATTCACATACACCATGAGACGTATGCATCGGGATTCCCCCCTCTTTGGCCGCAATGTCTGCAGCTGCCTCCTTGTCAGCCCGCTTAAGAGGTTCTCATGCATGTGTGGTCACTGGGCATCAAGTTCTCCAATCAAATTATATCATAAATTATCCAACAAGGAAGTCCACTTAAAAAGATGCCAACATGACTAACATTGAGTCTCAGATGTTGAAGATATCTAAGGTGCTTATCACGATGTAAAGGATGACGCATTGTTGAAAACTACTTTGGTGTTGTTATTGGGAAAAATGTAGGACCCACTATACAGAGGGATGTCCTGCCAAAGACAATTGTTACAAGCAATTGCCAAAGTTTCAACTATGTAGTAAATGCATGGCATAGTTTGTCTTTCAAATAGTGAAGCTATGTTATAGGTTGCGGTGTTGAAATGGTAGAAAAGCAATATGGTGCATAATGCACATTTGAGATCATCAACCATCTACCAGGTACCCTAGTTCGGAGTACATCCTCATCACCGATGAGGGGGAGCCGAAAAGTTTCGAAGAAGTTCAAACTCATAAGGATAAAATCCAATGGATGAAAGCAATGCAAGAAGAGATAGATTCCTTGTAGAAAAATGATACTTATGAACTTGTGAAACTTCCTGAAGGCAGAAAAGCCTTGAAGAATAAGTGGGTTTTCAAGCTCAAGAAATATGGTGGCAAGGTAGTGGTACAAAGCTCGCTTAGTCATAAAAGGCTTTGGACAAAAGCGAGGAATTGGATTCACATTTCCTCATTTCTTCTATACATAGAGGCAATGCCAGTGAAGGAAATCATCAGAAGCTCAAAGAAAATATAAAGCTCCAGCATCGAAGCAGAAGTGAAAATACAAAGCTTTTGTGTGTGTAGAAGTGTGTGAGAGGAAAAATAGAGTGTTGAGTAAATCCAGAGAGTGTGGAAAAAATACACCGGGTGGGTATCATCTCTATAACTTCTAGGTGCTATAAAATAATAGCATTCGAATAGGAGTGGGTCTCACGGGAAACACTATATTGTATCTCTTGTGTGTGTAAGAGAGTGGGGATAATATTGTAATATTCTTTAATATAGTGGAATATTTTTCGGAGTTTGTCCCGTGGTTTTTCCCTCTGTATTAAAGGGTTTTCCACGTTAAATATTGGTGTTCATTTTTATCGCTACCGCTGCGCTTCAAGATCCAATCTCTTTTGGATTTTGGAATTTTAATTTACACTTGCGTTAAGCTCGTGAAACCCAACAAAAAATGCATCCAAATAAGAATTTTAGAAACATCCATGTACTCCATCGTTCCTATCATCATGGAACATATTCAAATTGGACAGGCATCACCGCCATCTCGGATTTAATTCCCATAACAAGATGAACTTATCCAATAACAATCTTAAATATTATGTAATTACCATAACATTTTTTTTAATGTATGTAATTTATTTATTTTTTGAATCCAGATTTGTAAATTAAAAAATTATTGTTTTTAATCCTCTCAAGTCATCTTATTGGACAACGTAATATGATTGGATTGGACACACATGTCCTAAAAATTAAAAGCAAAAATTTTAGAATCTGAGAACCGAATTCGAACAAAACAAACTTACATATTTTTTTTTCTTTCCTTTTTTGCTAGTAGAAAGAAAATTGGTTACATCAATTTTTTTTAGCAGTACTCACATGGGCGTCACGTGTAATTAAAAAGATAATAATTTTCTTATTTTTTTAATAATTAAAAAATTACATATGTGGCGTCCACGTCAGCTTTGATTGCAAAGAGGACAATGCATCAGAAGTGATTTTGTATTTTATTTTGTTATAGTGCCAAAATCGTAACTTCTTAAAGGCGGATCAAAACTGTTAAGCCTTAAACATTTTAAATAAATAAATAAACCGGACCTATTGTCTCTCACACAATTTGTTAGTTATACACGCACCACATTCTGTGTGTCTCGCAAACACGAAACCCTAATTCCCTCCCCCATCTCACTCCGCCTTTCGCCGTCCGTCGACCCTAACCCGCCGTCATCCACCGCTTCTTCCCAAAGGTATGGTTTCGATATTTGAGTTGATCTCTTTATTTATTTTATTCTCCTTTTAGTTTTTACAATTTCAGATTCTGTTTTCTGTCACCAATTCGTTGTTTATTTTCTTCATCATTTGTATCTTGCAAAATTAAACTAGCAATTTATCATTTGTTCTTCATTACAAAATTACAAATGTTTAGGGTCTGTTTGGATAAACGCAGGTTATAGCACAATCATCTATTATGATAAGCGCTTATGTATAAGTTTACATAAGCTATTTTTATAGCAAAAGATATACTGAAGTTTAATTGTTTTTGTATATAGTATATTGTAAGCTGTTTTAATAAGCCGGATTGGAGAACTTATGAAAATAAGCTGAAAAAAGCTTATGAAAATTGTCGTAAGCTGTTTTTGTATGTTTTCCCAAACAGTCTCACAAAGCTTATGTCATTAGATAAGCTCAAATAAGTCAATCCAAACAGTCCCTAACTCTAACTAGTATTACTATACATATTGCTGGCAAAGGCATACACAAACAGTATTGTATGCCTCTGAATTCCTACGAAGCACAATCACAGACACTAGATATAACGCTCACTCGTCAACACCATACTGAAGAAAATAAATTGATTAAATGTAATCACATGCGCTGGTGTCGATGCTACAGAGGACTGAATTCTGTGTAATTTTCAAATACTGGCGTACAAAATTTGAAAAACATATATCTTTATATGATGTATCATTCTACTAAGCAGAATTTTATTTTGTTAGAAAAATGTTTTTATTCTCTCATGCTGTTACAGGGAGACTTTGGAGTGATGAAGATGAGGAAGCAAAAGGGTGTCGCAGAGGTTGCTGATGCTGGTCAAGATTTGGAGTCTGTGATTCACGAGCATGCCAGTTTTTTCGACAAATTGGTTGAGCTTATTCCAGCTAAGTTTTATCTGCCAACTGATGATAACGAGAAACCGTGGTTTCAGGGTCTCAACAATAAACAGAAAGAAAAGGCAAAGAGAAAAACTAAACAGAATATCAAGAAGTCTAAGGTGCAGCGTTTAGACCCTGAGAAGCCTGTAACCACACTTGAACTTCTCAGGAAGAGTTTGGGAAAAGACAAAGCGAATGAAGGTGAGGAAGAAGAGGATGTGGTTAAGCCTTTTGTGTCGGAGCTGGACGGAGATGATCGGTCTGTGACCTATGAAGAGCTTCGCCAAAGGCTTCATCGCAAGCTTGAAGGTTTTCGGTCAACTCGTAACTGTGCAGATCCAGAAAAGGCGGCTAAGAAGAGGGAAGATAGAGACGCCAAGAGAGGATATCATTATCAGGATAATAAACGCAAGAGGGATGATGAGACCAATGAAAGTAAGCCTGCACCTGATGAGAATCTACAAGAGAAGGTGAAGAAGGATGCCGCGGAGGCTTCAAAGGAGCTTGTGTTTGGTCACGTTAAACTTCAGGATGAGGAAATGCTAGGTAAGAAGAGAAAAATTTCAAAGCACATGGAACTTGAAAGGGCTAAGAAGTTGGAGGAACTGAAGAAGAATGATCCTGAGAAGGGTGAAGCTATTGCTAAAAAGGAAGCATGGAAAGCAGCAATGGACAGAGCTTCAGGAATTAAGGTCCATGATGATCCTAAACTGATAAAGAAAAGCATACATAAGGGGAAGAAGAAGCAAGAAAAAAATGCAGAGAAATGGGAAGAGAGAGTTCAATCAAGGGATCAGTTGAAGGCAGAGAAGCAAAAGAAAAGGTCAGATAATATAGCTGAGAGGATTAATGATAAGAAAATGAGGAAGATTGCAAAGAGAGAGAAAAAGCTATTGCGGCCGGGCTTTGAAGGTCACAGGGAAGGTTTTATTAATAGCAGTTCTGGCTAACACTGCTACAAAGATTATTGATTTGTACCTTTTTGCATTGTTATTGGAGGCAAAAAAACATCCATCAATTTCAACGTGTGGCTTAGTAGATTTCTTTAAATTTTACAGATTTTGTTTACTATTATTAACCCATGTTATATTTTGGCAATTACTTGTCCCTTTTTTTTTTTAACTATTTCCATTTATCACTAGAACACAGGCATTTTGTTAAATGATAGTTAATTACATATTGTTGGTTTGCACCATATCATCATGGCAGATTTACCAGTTCATTAATCATTAGATTATTTTTTATTTTTTTAAGGATCTCATTAGATTATGTTATTTGTATTTCTTTTTTTCCCACAGCTGCTTTTGGACTTGCTGTGTGCATGTTTAGAATCACATTGTATTTGATGAATCCGGGTGACACAATGATTTTGTTGGAGCTCTTTAGTGTAGTTTTGCAAAATCACTAAGGTTCACCCTGATTTTGCCAAACTCGCCACCGTGAAGCAGGAAATACACGTAGTGGTTAACAGTACTTCTCTAAATAACGCTCTCTGAATGTTTAATTCCACTTTGAAACCCGTAGTTTAAAATGTTCCTTACTCGATTTCAGTCAGTTAAGTTATTCCTTAGATTCTTCTGTAAACTGCTCCATTTTCTCGAATTTGTCTGGTTCTGCACTTTATGGTAAGCTATTCTGCGCAGTGCTATGTATGTAGGAGGGAGTGATTATCTGCACAGTGCTATGTTTGTGAATGTAACATTATCTCAGATAAAAAACAAAGGGACCTTCATTCATAACTTTATAATTTACAATTTATTACAAGCAGCGGGTAGATAATAAAAGTTACAACTTTCTTTTTGAAAGAAAAAACGAAACCAAAAGGTTCATGACAGCAAGCAAACGGTGAACAAAGTTTAAGCTTGAAAGGACCAACAACCATGATTCAATTTTAAGGGTATGTTTTAGAAATCAGATGCTGGTGCTGGGGTATATGAACCAATAAAGACGTCACCATAAATCAACCCAGCCAAGCCTCCTCCTATCAATGGTCCAACCCAATAGATCCAGTTATCAGCAAAGTTTCCACTAACCACAGCTGGGCCGAATGAGCGAGCCGGGTTCATTGAACCGCCGCTGAATGGACCGGCGGCTAAGATGTTGGCACCGACAACGAACCCAATAGCAATGGGTGCAATGGTTCCAATCGAGCCCTTTTTGGGGTCAGCTGCTGTGGCATAAACAGTGTAAACCAATCCAAATGTTATGATAATCTCAAACACTAATCCAGCAATAGGGTTCAGTCCAGCAGCCACTCCATGGGTTGGAACACTCTGCAAATATAAGAAAATTGAATGTTATTTATCAACTATTCAATGATTTATTAAATGGAAAGGGGTCCCCATATTCAGGAGTTCAACTAAGAAATAAAACATTTAAACAAAAAATTGTTTCAGTCGAGATTTGGCCTCGAGCTTCCCAAAACGATTTGTCATCAACCGAAACCATTAACCACCTGAACCTAAAATTATGCAATGTACTTTCGAATATACCTTAGCGGTGACATAATTGAGGAGGAGAGATGCAACAATGGAGCCAAGCAATTGGGCAATCCAATAGAAGAGACCAGTTAGGATAGTGATGTTGCCTCCAATGGCTAATCCAAAAGTAACAGCAGGGTTCAAATGTCCACCTGAGATGTTGGCTGCTATGGCCACACCAACAAATAGTGCAAATGCATGAGCCACAGCTACTGCCACTAAACCCGCTGGATCCAAGGCTGCATCTGATGTTAGATCATCTGCATAATGCAAAACAGCCACATTTCATCATTCCTTGTACATTTGTACCAATAGTCCAATATTGTCACCAACCATCTGATGTAAGCTTATATTTTGCCAATATTGCAATTTATCAAAGTTGCTAATAACTCTTAACGAAAAACAAAACATGTCTTCAAGTTTTGTCTCACATAAGTCTTTTAAATCTGATTAAGTGACACCATTATCATTTGTCAAACATTTCGTGACAAAAACACGTGTCTAGTATGTTACAGACGTGCCTGGTATGTTACACGAGTATTTATTTTCCATCATCTACATGTAACTCTTGCCTATTTTAAAATTAACTTAAACGATTCGAGACAAATATTGTGTGAGAGAAGAATTAGGGAGTTGTTTATGAGATTTTCGTAAATTGGACGATGAATCGACGATAACCTCTAAAGCTACAAAAAAGATAAAAAAGAAGTTAGTTAGACTTGAGCACTACTTACTGTAAGCAATTGCTGATCCAACTCCAGCGAACACAAAAATGAGAGTGGCAATGAACTCTGATAGATAAGCCTTAAGGGAGGCAACGCTAAAAGAGTCATCAAATGTACCAAAACCTATCTTCACCATTTTGGCAATTTACTTGAAAACAAAGAAACTAGCTAATTAACCAAAGACTAATTAGGTGTTTTGAACTTATCTAATCAACTATTAATTGAAGATGCCTTGCATAAGAATTCTTTGCAATGGTATATATATGCAGAGTTTGCAATAATAAAAATGTATATGATTGTGAAAGGGAGGGTTATTCTATGTTGCCCTTGCACCGTCCATGGACATATGAGTTGTTAGATAATGCTTGATTATAATGCTAGGACCTAACTAACCACCCTTACCCTTTTCTTTATTTCAAAAGTTATAGGATTCTTATATTTTTATTCATTATGAGCGTGGATTCTTATATTTTTATTCATTATGAGCGTAATGACAACTAATTTAACTATTAATCATTATGAGCGAATATTATCTTAAATTAGCATTTTACGCATCAAAATTGTAAGTCTTGGATAATTTATTCTCTCAAATTTATGAAATGAAATTTAGTTATTTAAATTAAAACATGTCAATCATTTTAATTATCCACCAACATATATCTTCTTAGAAAACTTTTTATTTGAAATCAATGAAGAACCTTGATTTTGGTTAAAGTAAATCTCTTTTGTAAAGTTACTAATCATTACAGTGGAACGGAGAGCTGCTCTCTCCCCCAGACTAGGTCAGTATTGGACCGATCTGGATAAACAAATTTGTTGTGTTCTCTATTTCTTTTCTCTTCTTGTTTTCTACCTTTATTTGTGTTTATAATTGTTTCCACATTGATATTCATTGTTTGATTAATCTACTCCACACATTAAGTATTTTATTAGTGTGATTTTCAACGAATTTAGTAAAACCAACGAAACACTTGATCATTATCAAAGTAAACTCCATTATCATTAGAATAAAAATATGTGTCGTCATTTTCGAGGTAACCAAAGGAACACGATGTATTTAAATTAAATGATGATGATGACAACAACAAGGGTGGCAATAAATATGGTTATCGGGCATTTTATTTTCCACTATGACAGTGAGAGGTGAACAAGTCTCCTTATCATCTTCATGGTTTATAAGGTCCAATGATTGTCCATCGATTATTATATATACTCACGTTCATAAATTGACTATTGATAATTAAGGCCAGTTCTTTTCTCTTTTTATCCTCTATGAATGAATGGTGAGGCCAACAATAAAATATAATGATTGTTAGAATCAATGCCTCATTTCAATGTCATGTCTTGTAATTGTTTAACAGAGCCACGATTATTCCATTCAAAAAGTACGATGCCATGATTATTGAAACTTATCATGAGTGGTTGGACCTGGACGGCTTGGTGGAATAGCTCAACTTTGCGCACAAATTTGTATTATATGCACATGCACTAAAAAAAAATATACTTCATTTGGTTTATTACAAGTATTAAGTAGGGGTGTTCGCGGATGCAAGGTTGAGCGAAATTTGATCAAATCTAATATTTGAATCAATCAATTATTTTTAGTTTGAGTTGAATGTAAAATTCATACTTTTAAAACTAAAATCGAACCAAACCAACATCAACCTTGATTATCAGTGTAAAGCATTTGTCTAAGCACCCAAAAATAGCATTTCCCTTCATATTTAAAAACTTGGTAATAAATCATCATTTTTGGGACCTAAAATCATCTTTTTGTAGGCAGGCCCGGCCTTGGGGGAGTGCAAGGTGCTCAACCAGGCCGGCCTCCAAATGCTACGGGCCTCAAACAAAAAATTAAGTCTAATTCTCGAATTCTGCTCTTTACCCAAAACGTTTTGCTCATTCCCAAAGTAAATTCCCTTTTTACCCTTACGTGACTTAACATACGCTAGTACAAAATGTTACGTGAGTTAAGTCACGCTAGTGTAAGCTAAAACAAAAAGTAGCGTGAGTTAAGTCACACTAGTTTTAACACTAGCGTGAGTTAAATCACGCTGGTTCTGTGCACGCACCAGAACAGACAGGCAGTAGCTACTGTCTTGTTCCCTGTTTATCTTCGTTCCTTCGTTCGTTCATACATAGGTACGACCATTCATTCATTCAACCAAAACTCATAATTTAGAGAACATGCATTCATTCATTCATAATTTAGAAACACAATTTTAACGAAAATTAACTCAAATGTCATAAAGAGGCGCAACCGCGCAAATGTAAATATATTACATCCAAATCCAACAAAATGTCATAAAAATACTACAAATATAAAATAAAAAAAGTCATAAAATAAGACACTATTGTTGCTCCGGTGCACTATGACTCCTAGACCTCCTCCTTGGAACCTGTTGATGGTCAAACACGCTATAATCGGTCTGGAGGCCCTCCAAAATGCTGAAGAAGAATGGATTTGAAACCACCTCTGGAATCTGCATCGCATGCTCCACTCTGCCTCTGATGCTGCTGATGACCTGCAATGGATCAGGAGGATGTCTGGCCCACTCCTGGTCAACAAGAATATCCTGGTAGACAGGTCTCGGCATGACATTGTCAGGCTCTGGAGCAGGGTTGACGATGAGAGGATGGGATACACGGTAGAACCACCTAATGTACCTATCTGAATGCTTCCAAGGCTCGCTATCTAGGACCTGGTGAC
>Ga0315913_1009257_pt1 | contig 11564 bp, 4 predicted proteins | sample MpolsnodulesMG_FD_207736 | JGI IMG/M metagenome (GOLD analysis project Ga0315913, IMG submission 207736) | Medicago polymorpha root nodule microbial communities from Los Angeles, California, United States - small nodules | ecosystem: Host-associated > Plants > Roots > Nodule | place: USA... | reverse complement strand
CCTTGAATTCGACAAGCTCTGATACCATGATGAAATTTAGGACCTAACTCAACCTTACAAAACCGACTTGTAAGGTGAAGATTGTCTTCTCTTTATAAACTCTTATCAATAGTCTTATTTATCTGATGTAAGACTTGAGTTTTTTCGCAATAGTTTACTAAAATAGTATTATTTTTGAACTCATGCGATTCTAACATAAACCATAAGGTCAAATTCATCTCGCAAGTATATAATATAAGACCATACCTTTTTTCTGGTCCAAGTATATACCATATACCTAATGACATTAGTAGCCTATATATATATTTGGTCAATTAATGAACATGTTTGAGAGAACAATGAATCGACATCTAAAGTTTTAATAAATTGTCATGTGTTTATTGTAGTTTACAGTGTCATTGAATGTTGAGACGCATACCAAGTCCAATTGTGCTTGTTCTTAATGCCCACAATAAGGTAGGTATGTAACGGAATAAACTTGATTGTTAGCTTCTTTATCCATGGCAAAAATGGTCCAATATAATGTGATTTTTTATTTATTTATTTTTAAAAAAATGTGATATTATATATGTCCAAAAGAATTAACGAAAATTTGTCAAAAAACAAATCTTAAATGGTATAAATGACATATATTCATAAAAGGTATAAGATGTAATTTTTTTTTTTTTTTTTAGGTATAAGGAGTAGGTTTTTTTAAGGGTATAGGGAGTAATTTTATTCTACTTACTTTATTTACAATGGTATAAAATCTTTTACAAAATACCTCATGCTCAATGTCACATGGTCAAGGCCTAATAAAAAATTACAGTTAAGGACTTCGAGCCCTTAGTCTAAAGTAAAACACCACATAGATGCTAAACTTTTGTCGAGCTTTGTTCATTATAGATCATCTGAATATGCTCGTACAAGTGAGGATTACATATCGAACATACAATAACTGTAAGGCATGCATATAAGGTTATCATGTAATAACAGTTACAAAAGTGGTACTCCAATCAAATCTTACTCATCATAAGCATAGTGTACACACACGACTTGCATATGATCTTAATCTCAATACATGTCTTTCTTTCACTAACGGTGTAAGTTTCGTCAATTACTCCCTGAAATAAACAAAACTTCAATTACCCCCCTCAAATTGCATAACGTTAATCAATTTACCCCATCCGTCAAATTTTTCTGTTAACTATTTACGGTTATGATCAAATGCCCCCTAAACTTAAAATTTATATTTTTTTCCTTCCCAAAAATCATACATTCAGTTCTTCAAGTAGTATATTGTACCTATTGTCATCAAAATTCTATTCACAAGAACATGAATGAATATATGCCAAAGAAATAATGGTTTTGTCATGTGAAGCATTTTCATTCATATTTCATATTTATCAACAAGGAGCAAGATAATTTTTTTACATAGATAGTAAAACTAAAAACCAAACATTAAAAAGATATCAAGTTGTTGAAATAAACCAAGACAAGAATGCCATAGCAGCAGAAAATTAATATCTATCACATAACTTTGTAGGACAATGTGATCTACCGGCTTCATGCAGAAAATCTGTGACACAATCTATTTAACATGCTGCAACTAATAGATATGACATTTCCTGCATTATAAAAATTATATTATTAATTAAGTTGCAAATTCACAAACCTAACCCTTGTTTCTTCTTCCTTCTGCAGATATTAACCTATGAATTCTTTATGGACACACAATTATCAAAGACTTGTGTACCTTATGAGTGCATACTCTAACATAATTACCAACTTGTGTAAAAAAGACTTCTATATATTATATATTTAAAACACATGAGAGTAACATACCTTCCATAAAGATTTATATGACCAATAGCTACATAAACATACATTCCATAAAGATTTATATGATCAATAATTGTTAATATTTTGTCTTTAATATCTTTTGAGTCAATGATAAAAAAAAATATATAAATTTTCAAGTTCAGGGAGCATTTTGCACATAAGTGCAAAATTTCAGGGGAGTATTTGATCATAACCGTAAACAGTTAACAGAAAAATTTGACGGATGAGGTAAATTGATTAAAGTTATGCAATTTCAAAAGAGTAATTGAAGTTTTGTTAATTTTAGGAGAGTAATTGACGAATCTTACCATTTCAGGGGGAATTGCCTATTTAACATATAAATAAAATATGCACATTGCATGTATACTCATCTAATTACATGAGTCCAGCTAACTTCAGTTTGATATGGGTAGAAAAGTCACCTTTACCCTGCAAACCGAAGAGTCTAGTCAAGATATTCATTATCATAGTTCAGCCACCTGACTTATCCTACCTATGATGCAACAAACACATGTAGGATATTCAACATATCGTCATCAAAATTATTTAATATTTACTTAGCCTATATTTTCAACTAAGGACACAGTGCAATAGCAATATAAGATAACCAATGCAATAATCATGTCAAATATCTAGGGCCGTATCTGAGGCAGGGCGAAGAGGACGACCGCCCTATGCACAAAAAATAAGTATAAAATTTGGGCCCCCAAATGTTTTTTAGGGGTCTATTAAGCTCTAAAAAAAATTACTTAGTTTTTTTTTATCAAGATTGATATTTATATATTTATTAGTTAGGACCCAAATTATAGGTTCGTCCTAGGCTACCAAGATCTCAAAAACGGCCCTGCAAATATCTTAAGACATGCGCAATAGGTACTCATACAACAATAGTCACAAAAGTGCTACTCTAAGATTAATTATCATAGGAACAAGTCTTACATAGATAAAAATTACTTAATCACACACACGCACAAATAAAAAAAAATAAAAGATTAATTATTTAGTCACATTATATAACTTTTTTTTCTTTTACTTTTATAATATGTGTACGCTTAAATATTTTAGATTTGGACTTGTACCAAGTGGGTATTTCTCTCATGATAAACATGGTGTATAAACACAACTTGCATATGACCTCAATGCATATATTTCTTTCATTAACCAAACATAATGAGGAGAATTGCATGACATATAAAATATGGACATAGCCTATATAGTAAGTATCCCCAAGAATGCCTTTTAGAGTCCCTAAAAACTTTGCATGAACCCCTTGATGTATCCATCAAATTAAGTTGTGTATACTACTCAAATCATTTATGACTTCCTTATGTAAAGTAACCGAGAAGAGTAAAACATGTAAAGCAGAACAAAATAGAAGAAAGGTGAACCCCAACAAAGTGAAGAAAATGGTTTACAAAAGAGAAGATAGAGTATTTCAAACAAGAAATCAAACCAAGATGCACATCTTTATAGGAATGGTCTTGCAAGGCATGAAATGTCTTGCGTGATTCCTTGTGATCCAAATTATTCAACTCCAGGCAATATGCTCCGTCTCCCCTAAACATCTTGAAAAAAAATCAACAAATTCTTTGAAGAAACCATCAATAGAACTAGACCAAATATTAGGGTTATTGTTCAAACACAAATCATTATAGTGATGATAAAACATTGGTTGTGTAGCAAGTAAACTTGTCTTTCTCGCTTTTTCTCTCAAGATCAAATTCTCTTCTATTTAGCTCTCGTCCAACGTGGAAATTTCTTCATCTCGACTCTTTTTTTACTTATTTTTTATTTTTCTTGATCTCTTTTAAGTCTAAGTGTCATTTAATCCCTACACATTTCTTGTGGACTAAGATAAGGAGAACGAACAATTTTGTGTGTGTTGTGAACAAAGTTGAATTTCATAGTGAAGCCATCATGGCTGACCTTCCTATCAAATTGTCATGGTTTACCAACGTAAACAGTGAACGATTTCTAGTGATATAACTTCACACAAAATTTCATCTTCATATGTATAGATTCTAAAGTAACCTAACACTTATTTATCAACAACAATTTCTCCATTCTCTCTTAACCCCTGAAGTTTATAAAGTCTAGGATGGAAAGTAGTACTAAGATTATGTTTTGTAACTAGTCGCGTACTAACTATATTAGTGAAAATACCAACACCGATTATTAAAGAATATAAATTTCCTTAAACATCTAGCGTAAAAGATATTTTCTCTGTGAGAGCCATCATCATTCATGTGGACACACAACAATCTCCTCATCATAAGTAAATTCCCCGGGAGGTGTAGTTCCTCACTCCCTTCATCATTCTTACTAGATGGCCTAAGAGAAGAATGTAAACTTTCTTTTTTCACTTTCGATCATCATTAATCCATCCTTTGATGACCAAAGCTCTCTTGTTTGGACATTGGGAAGCAATGTACCCCATCCCAAGACACTTAAAACAATTAATAGAATTAGTAAAAGAAGTGGAAGTAGATTTATTTGAGTTAAAAGATATTTTTACCTTCAGGGAGGTAGATGATCCTTCCTTCTTTGACTTGTCCATCATCCAATTGGAAGTGTTGTAGATTGAATTTAATTTATTTTTTTGGAAATTTTTCCTTTTCATTTGTTTGTCCACCTTAGAATCTTGATGGAATAATTCCTCCATATCCATATGACTTTGTAACTCCACTATATCTCTTTTTTCGTAATCCATGTCATTCGTGAATCTTGACATTGCTCACTCATCACTTTCCTCGATGTAATTCTTATGTTTACTACGTACTTCCAAATTTGTCTAATATTCTTCAACACTTTTTACTCCTTGAGTATGTTTTTGACGCTCGTTATGTAAGTTAAGGGTCGAATTTTGGGGTGTGCAAACCGCTTAATAGAACTGGGTCTCCTCAAGGCATGGGTCTCCAAAAAAAAATTATAGCTCAATAGTACTGCTAAGTGTTAGGTGGGTACGTACTTCCAAATTTGTCTAATATTCTTCAACACTTTTTACTCCTTGAGTATGTTTTTGATGCTCGTTATGTAAGTTAAGGGTCGAACTTTGGGGTGTGCAAACCGCTTAATAGAACTGGGTCTCCTCAAGACATGGGTCTCCAAAAAAAAATTATAGCTCAATAGTACTGCTAAGTTAAGGGTCGAACTTTGGGGTGTGCAAACCGCTTAATAGAACTGGGTCTCCTCAAGGCATGGGTCTCCAAAAAAAAATTATAGCTCAATAGTACTGCTAAGTGTTAGGTGGGTGTGTTTTTGGGAGGGTGGTTTGAGTTTCCTCATGTATACGATAGTGATTTTCCCCTTTGGGTGTACTGCTTATATACGGCACCTTATATTTATCTTTTAAAAAATATAAATAGAACATTGTTCTTTAAAAAAAATACATTTTTATTTTATTATCGGTCTCTTTTTAGCTACAGAACCGAGTCTCCGGATTCGTAAGAACGACCATGTGTAAGTTTATATGATAACGACTTCTAACATATCTATTTCTTAACACAACCATTAAGTTTCCTCATGAACTGTGGCAGTTTCACCGCCCGGCGACCCCGGGCACGCGCCCGGGCTCCGGCCAAATTTTTTTGCAATTTCTAATGTAAATTCCTTTGAATTTCTTATATAAACCCCTATAAATTGGACAATTTCTTTAGATTTTTTAATTATTTGCTTGCAATTTCTTATGTAAACCCCTATAAATGATTTTTTTTGCCTAGGCTTTATAATAATCCTAGATCCGCCACTGCTCATGGATCGGGAGGTCTTGCTCCACACCTTACTCTCTCTTTTTGTAGTTGATCCCACTGTAATATAATATGGCATAATTTGTGAACTCAAAAGTTGCTAACTTCACCTTCCTTTCCTCCCTAACTTCGTGGTAACTAAATATTTGTTCCAAGCTCTCAATGTATGTTTCTAGAATAACCTTCCCTTAAAAATTAGGAACTTCATCAAGTTTCTTTTTCTTCCAAAGTTATTTTTCCTCCCTAATCCTTCTTTCTTGATATAATTTCTAAGTCTTCCTCCATTCCCCTACTCCTCCTATACTCCCTAGGAGTTTCATCCTCTTCCTTCTCATAGTCCTTTTGACTTAGAGGTTGATGTTTTGACATTGCCCTCTCTTCATCGAAAGTAATTATTTGTCTTCTCTTCACTAACCCTCTTAATCTTCCTCTGTTCTTCTCGGACCTGGATCCCCTGTTGTAACTACTTCACGCAGTTACACGCAGTCGTCAATCTCAGCCATAAAGCATTGATCCAGCGGTTCAGATTTGTTTTGCTAGTTTTCACACAGTTTAATCTCAGTCACTTATCTTTGATCGGACGGCTCACACGCCTTACAGCATCCTGCTGTTACAGCAGAAAATCTGCATTCGTTCTTCTCTTTAAAGATTAGTCATATATTCCATGAGGGATTGTGTCTTTTGTGATGGTTGAATATCATTCATGGTGAAATACAAGAACAAAAATTAACAAAAGAAAAAAAAATTAGACCTCACATATCAACCAAGTGTCTACCCTCTTGATGACTTTGCAATGTAATCAATCTCTCTTGACTTTTACCACTTATTGTGTATTTTGGTAGTACTTTTTTTTAAACCATTGCCTTATAAACATCCAAAAAAAATTATAAAAAATCAAGTAAAGAAAATATGTGTAGAAACACACTATTTTCTATTTTTGGAATTTTCTGAAGATTTCAAATTATTTTCAAATAGTAGCGCATTTTACTTTGAATTTCAATATTTTCTTTTGTAGTTTGTGTAAAACACCAAAAACAAATTTTCTACACTTTTTATTTTTTATTTTTATCAAAACTCTCTTTTAGAAAGAAGAAGATGATTTATATTTATTTATTAGGAAAGAAAGACGATGATAAAGCTAAGAATTTTGGAATATTTCAGCAACAATATAATAACTCGTGAAAATGCATCAAAAACTCGAATACAATAAAGAATTAAACACAAACGAAATTGATTCGTCGAAATATTCATACAATTCATCAAACATAAGTAATCAATCAACACTTTGTGAAGAACACATCATGAACCTAGCTTGCAATGAAGGAATTCAATAAATTTAAAAATTCGTCACAAGAAAGAAGCATAAATCATGTGCAAAAATTATGAATAAGTCTCTTGTAATCATGGAATCAATGTACAACAACATCATATCTAGGCAAGAAAGATGAACACAATTAAGAAGATTTGAGTTTTGTTAAAATTCTGAACTATATAGTAACTCTAGATCTGAATTTCACAAAAATTCACAATTAATTTTTCTTACAAGTTATCAAAAAACCGAACTCAGCCCCTAGGGTATATTGATCGATTAAAATATAACCCAGCCACAGCAAAATAAATCAAAGAACAAGAATGATATGCACACACAAAATAAATTGAAAATATACAAATTAAAATAACTAAAGAAACTAAAAAACTGGAATTTAGTGCCAATAACCAATTCAAAATACATTCAACATGACAATGTCTACAATTTATGAATTCAATGTAATTGATCAATAGACCATGTATATCGTAATTTCAGCGACAAGAACAAGAGTCTTGATTAACAATCATGCTGGTGATATATATGAATTATGCCTCCAAGATCCACTCTCCCCATGACAACTCTTGATGAACCCTAATTTGATCACAAGGGTAGTAAATAGTTTGATGGGTATAGTCAAAATACACACTATAGTAGTAACTGTTTTCTATAAGGATCTTCTCGCTAGCGATTTTCCCTACCCACCAACCATCATTATCAAAAACATCAACTTTTTGATTGAGTTGAAACTTAGAAGGATTTCAAACAAGTGGCAGTGATGGACGAAGATCTTTTGATAAAAGTGTTTTCCATAAGAAGTTGAGACTCGTCGTCTTTAAGAAGATTCTTGTAACGAATCACATATTTTCCACTCTCAAGGCATGAAACAATTGTGGCTTCAAAATATGAACCTACAAACCCTTCTTCTTTACTGCATACTTCTACTTTATCTCCTACCTTGTAATCCACTCTCTTCATTGGTGGAGGCATGGTTGCACAAAATCAAGAATCTACACGAAGAAATAGAGACACAGAGAGACAGAAAGTATGAAGCAAGTACACACGGTGTGTATTATGTAATGTTTGTTTGAGATTGAGATATTTTAGACGGTTTAGAATTTTCTAGAAGGTAACTTGTAATTATTATTGTGATGGACGGTTGAGTTTTATTTTTGAAGGAGGACGGTTGAGATTGATTGTTATATTTTTTTACAATATCTTAGGTTGTTATATGAAAAATATTCGTTCCTTTAGAAAAAGGAAAAAGATTCGATAGGATTTTTATAGAATTTTCCAAGCATGTGATAGTTTTGTTTTTTTTAAGGAATGTGATAGTTTTTTGTTTCTTTTGTTTTTAGGGGAGGTATGTCGTATGTGATAGTTTTATTTTCACAGGATATACTACGTAATAATTTGATTTATTTTTATTGCGATAACATATGTAGATTATCAACGGTATTTTATAAAAATAATTTGTGTAAATTACAAACGATATTTTATGTAAAAAAATTATATAGATTAAAATTATAATTAGTATAAATATTTGTGAATTTCAAATGTAACAAAATCAGCAAACTATATTTATCCTTTTGAATAACAACAATGATATAACAAATATATTGTCAAAAATATGATATAGCAAATATAACAAAAAAAAAAATCCTTTTTAATAACACCAACAATATAATAGGAAAAATTGGTTAAGGATATTGTTTGAATAAAAAAAAAAGTCAACCCAAAATCTCTTATTCTCTATCTATATAGTACAGATATATCATTAATAATTGTACCCAAAAAAATATATCATTAATAATTCAGTATTTGAATAAAAGTTGTTTTTTCTCTTGCATCCACTATTGTTAACGTACTGCCGCTTTCCTAAAAAAAATATATATACATCTATTCTATATGTTGTACTATATATAAATGCACATTTTTTTAGGAAATATAAAGAAACATCTTGTTTCCTCAAAAAAAAAAATTGTCCTCGTCATGTTTTCTCAAAAACAAAATGTTCTCGTGAACATTGCTCAGTTCATATGGACAATGCATAATATATGCAAGGTATGGGGTTCGAACCTCGGCCACCACAAAAAAATAAAAATGAAGGACATCTTGTCTTATTTTATTGAATTTCTTTGGCTTTTTCCAAAAAGAAAACAAATACAAACGTTGACTTGACTTTTTCCTTTTCAATTTTATCTCTATGAATAATTTTATTTATGATTTAACCTTTTTTATTTAAATGAAAAATAGAATTTTTTAAATATTTATACTTTTATATAAAAAAAGATGCTAAATTTTTGTGTAACATTTTTTCTCCAACTTTTTTCTTCACCTAATTTTTTTTAATATTTTATCATTCTTTACCAATAAAATAACTTAGTTTTAAATAAAATATTCAAATAAAATTTTACAACTTCAATTATTATATCGATAAAAGCGGAAACATGGCCATTTGAGCGCTGGTAATTACAATATACTGTTATTATGTTAAATTTGACTCAAAGTATTATTGTAACTTCAAGTTATTTTTCTTCTTTTTTTGGGAAAAAATTATGTTATACTCATATTCTTTGAGTCTCTAGTTCAATATATGTTCATTTTGGGAGTTTGCAGGGGAGACCAAATACTTTGGAAGAGGGGAAAATGAATAAATCTTTCACTTTGATTTTGGTCATTTTGGATAGCTGACAATAAGGTGGTCTTTGAGGAGGGGGGCATTTAGCACAAAAATAAGGTATATGTTATGGGATGGCTTCTTATTTATTCTAATTTATTTCTTTTTAAGTTTTATGCAATTTTAAAATGCATCAAAAACGGAAAAACATCCTAAAGTTGAATAGTTAGGAGGAAAGGGGATTTACATATTTCATCACTGCTAGTGAACTAGGGGATCTTATCGGTACGAGTTATATCATGTTCTACCACAACCTCTTGCCGATATTTATTTAGAGATGACACTCAAAGACATCAAGCTTCCATCTCCCAATTAGGGAAATGATATTGACACTAGTCGATGTGTCCTGTCTATTATATCTTAGACTTTTTCTGAATAAGAACTTCAACTTAATTTGTATGTTTATTGAATAATTGGTGATGTCTAATCTATAAAATTCCATTCTTTTTGTTCAGCTTAAAAATATAGTAACTTGTTATGTGCTAAAAAAATTGTACTAACTTCTAGTTATTCAATATTCTAGGGATCAAGTATGGCAAAAAGGAGCATGTCTTTTTGTGAATATGCATTGTCCTTGTATTCCTGAATACTCATTAATGTTAAGAGGAATCAAAAATAGATATTTCTCATAGTTATGATTTCAATGAAAAGAATATGTGAGCTATGATTTTAGCCATCATCTGAGTTAACTAAGCTCGTCCAAGAGACAGGTTGCCCAAACAAAACTGCTTGAATTAGGAATTGTGGAATGAAAAGGTTAATATGGAATTGGCAAAGCTAATATGATTATCCCTTATGGCTTGATACAAGACTTTATCCTAAATTTTTCAGTGACATTCTGGTTGATTCTGTTTTAAAAAATGAAATGCAGTAGATACTTTCTGTTAAAAAATTATAAACTGTAACTATAAAATACTCTTGATATTATTTTTTTACAAATAAAATATATATATTAATACAACCTACACATTGGATAGAAAAACTCTTCTATAGACACAACCACAAATGATAAATTTTTGGGCACACTCACCTCAAAGAGAAAAATTTAAAACTGACAATATAGCCCAGAAGCAGAAACAAAAACACAACAATACAAGAAAGAATATAGAGCCACAATAAATCCTCGAACCCAAAAAGAATCACCGTTAGTCAACAGCTACATTTAACATTTTTTTCACCGTTACATGTTACTTCTTGATCAAGCTAAAAAACTTATTAAACCTATTCTTCAACACTTTCCCATCTAACCATTGTTACTCTTGATTGATCTTATCCATATTAATAATATCAGTGCATCTCATGTAGTGGATTAGTGTGAACCAATCTGGTTCACGCAGTAATTAATCAGTTGCTTTTTTGTTGAAAAAACAGCTTCAAGGTTTACAAACATGATGAAAAAGGTGCTTATGTACTTTTTTTGTTTTAATCGTTGTGAATACATTATATAATATTTTTTTGAAGGAATACAATATATGTAACCAAAAAAGAAGAAGGAATACAATGTATAATATTTTCGCACTAGATTTTTAATATATAAGTGTATAAATGCAGTCATTTACACCGAGAAAAGAAAGTAAAGTGGAAAAGTACGTGTAATGCAGACCAAACCCACGTAAGAAAGCTATGGCGCAAAAACTAACGATGACTTCTCACTCGGGCTTCCTATCGTGGCAAAATTTGGATCAATTGATTAAAATTAGAAAAATAATCTTCTTAAAAAAATTAGAAAAATAGTAACAAGTATTCATACAGGAGATTCTAGGATGAGAGTCCAATTATTAAGTCTCTTATTAGTGGACCATTATTAAGAACCATTAGATTAATCAAACTCACTCATTTTATTATACTCTCTCTATTAGATCACAAATCTCCTTTTTTTCTCCAAGTTCTAAACCACCAAAAAAACCTTTTTGAGAAAATATCTTTCTTTCGACGATGAACGAAGATTTATGTTGTCATCAATGATAGAAAGATTCTTGTTGTTCGACGGAGAGCAATAGAAAATGGGTAG
>Ga0315913_1009251_pt1 | contig 11569 bp, 9 predicted proteins | sample MpolsnodulesMG_FD_207736 | JGI IMG/M metagenome (GOLD analysis project Ga0315913, IMG submission 207736) | Medicago polymorpha root nodule microbial communities from Los Angeles, California, United States - small nodules | ecosystem: Host-associated > Plants > Roots > Nodule | place: USA... | reverse complement strand
TTTTTTTAAAATAATAGGTATTTAATTATTTTAAAAATTTTGAAAAGAAAAAAAAAAAATGTACCTCGCAAGTCCCACTTGCGGGACCTATAAAAATTTTAAAAAAAATTTTTAAACTACCTCGCAAGTCCCACTTGCGGGATATAATAAAGACAAACTTTTTAGGGTACCTCGCAAGTGCAAGTTGCGGGGTACCAGAGTGTAAGAAAAAGTAGGGTATTTCTGCAATTTTTTTTAAAAGTAGGGTAGTTTTGAAATTTTGGGAAAAAAGAAGGGCATATACAAAAAAATTTCTCAATAAAACGCCAAAGCAGTGTATAGATTGAATGTAAACACCATAGGTGAAGGAATTTATCCCTTGAAAATAACCACCTGGAATGATAATAAAGACACAAATGCTTAATTTAATTTTGTTGAAGTGAATAAAATACTAGTTATTAGTTGATTATGTATTGCTGACCGAAGAATGCCAAGAATAAAGAGTTGCAATGCAAATAAAGAGTTGCAATGCTCTAATTAATGCTTTACAAGTAGCTTGTGTTCTATGTTGCCTTCTCTTATAATCTTAAAAGTAAAATAAAAAAATACATATGGGAGATAATTACAGAACCAGAACCCACTGGTTCGTATCTTCGCTGCTTAAAATCTAAAAAAACTACCTCCGGAACATAGGTCTCAAAATGCTTTGGGATATATCTTTTGGATGAATAGAATAGGGATAAAAATGGTTAAAGTTAGCGGGCCTAAGAGAGATTGAGGGGTCTTAAAAAGAAACCTTCTAACACTTGTAATAAATAGAAAAGAATAAATTTAAATATTAAAACAAATGTAACAAATACGATATAAATATATATATGTATATTTATTTTTCTTTATCATTTACAAAGTGTAACAAACTAGATGATTATATTTATACTTATTTTTTCATTATCTCAATTATTCCATTAAATAACTTTTTCTATAATAAAGATTGTTGTTGGTGTCATTAAAAAAATTAGATTATATTTTTTCGTTATATTGTTAATGTCATTGAAATAGATAACCATGGTTAGTTTGCTTTGTTATAACTTGAAAGCAACAAACAATTATATTTTTAGTTTTAATCAAAATTAAAATTTCATAAAAAAAAAAGTATTTATAATTTTCAAACCTTAGCGCAATAAAAAGAGCGGAAAGACGGACACGTGAGTGCCAGTCTTTTCACTAGTGTATATAAAATTTGTTGCAGCAAATATAAACATTTAAAATTTGCAACGGGAGATGGTGCAAATATTGAACAGTGTTTTGCATATAAAATAAAAATTTAATTAATAGAAGCACTGCATTAATGTTGATATTTAGAAAGTAGTCATGAGTTTTCAAAATTTTATCATATCGATTTTCTCATATATATATATACAAATTTGTTTTCGTAGATATAAGTACATAAAATCTGCAACGAGTGTTGTGTAAATATTGAAAAGTGTTTTGCATATAAAATAAAAAGTTATTCAATAGAAACACTACATTAATTTTGATTTTGAAAATAATCATTAGTTTTTAAAATTTTATCATATTGACTTTCTAATATATGTATATAAAAATTTGTTTATGCACATATAAGTACATAAAATCTGCAATGGGTGCGGTGCAAGCATTGAACAATCTTTTTTGGTGATTTCCAAAATAATGGAATCACTTTAGAACCAAAAGTTGTAAATCTTCACCAAGAGTTGTAACTCTTCATGGGAACCATTCCTATACATTGGAACATTATTATTTATTGATAGATAATCAACCATGACATTGATTCAAGTGTATATGGTTATAACATTTGACAAAAGAGTGTTTAATGAACCATAACATTGATTCAAGTGTATATGATCATAACCTTTGTCAAATGGATGCTTAATGAACCATAGCATTGATTCAAGTCAAATGGGTGCTTTCTTTGGGCATTAGTTTAACAAGAACAACAACACACAATTTGGACAGAATTTTGTTACATTAACAACATAATTCTCCATCATTCTCTTACTCTAAATCATCCATCAATTCTCTAATCCATGAGTGAATTGCTGGAACCATAGATCTGTAAAATACCGTTAGGAGATACGCTTGGTGTGGTTGTGCGATACATGTCAAGGAACTCATAGTATTTTGAAGGGGATTCGCTGGTCATTCTTATTGCATCCAATATACATTTATTGGTTTGGGAAAATCGAACCTTAAGGTTAGTGTGGTAACCACATGCGCTTTGAGTTTTACATGCATAACCATTAAACTTTTTAGGTTTCAAGTGCAGCAGCCTCTTCCCAACAACCAAGATATAAAACAATCTTTGAAATTTATGTGCACACTTCATCATATTCATCTTCATCATCTTTTTGGTCAAGTTATTGCAGCAGACCCCCAACACAAGTTCCAACATCTTTTGCATATTTTTTTGATAAGGCAAGAGTCCAATGACATAAAAAAAAGGAGTAGAAGACAGTCCAACAGAGTTGGAATGACTTGCAAATTCCAGTCTATGTCAGGTGCTCATATATATTATTAAAAAAGGAAAAAATAAATACAAAAAAGAATTGGGGGACACAAACCTAACCCAGTCAATCCACACAAAATGTAGGTCAACCCAATCGGGTGATACAAAGAAATAAAAACAACACCGGTGAATGTCTAATTTGCGGTGTATGGACCAACCGTCAACACAAAATGGATCCAAGAACCAACAACTCCTTGCGACAACAACAATCATAATGTCTCTTTCGAGCCAAACAGTCCAGTATATGAACCGACCGCCAACACGGACCGATTCACGGACCAACTGCCCCTGCAACAACAAAGCACAACAAGCATTACAACCCTTTCGAGCACAACAAACTCTTACTGCAGTGACGAAACATCTGAACCACGTCAAGACGAATCAGCACAGCAGCACAACGAGTCTTATGATTCAACAGAAGCATGATGTTTCTCTGAAGGCAGCCACACTGTCTTTTTTAGAGCTCCGGTAGCATGAACCACCACCACCGCCTTTGAGACCAAATCCATATCAAAAGCCTAGATTTCGAACGAACCACCGTGAAGGAGAAACCAAAAGCAGGGCTCGTTTGTAGAAACCAAATCAGAACCTCGAAACACCACCGTGGGTGGCGGTGAAAACAAAGAAACCGACCCTGTACGGGTTTTGAGACCAACATAGAAGTGGTTTGGTGATGACGCAGCCGCGAGGCTGATCGCATCACCGGCAACCGCGGCTACATGGTAGAAGAAGAATTTGGATTATGGGGGTAAGGCTGAAGGGGGCGGCGGTGAAGGAAACCTATAGAGAGAGGTCAGAGGCTGAAGGGGGATGCAGTCAGAAAACCAAAAATCACGAGAATATGGAGTTGAAGGATTGAATTGAGTATGGTTGTTGAAAGAACATGAATAGTCATAGTATACAAAATTTTATCATATCAACTTATATATCTACATAAAAATTTGTTTTCGCATGTATAAGCAAATAAAATCAATAACTGGTGTGACTCAAATATTTAACAAATTTTTGTATATTCCTTCAAAAAAAACATTTTTTTTTTGTATATACAAGAGGAAAATATTCAGTAAAAATATTATATTAATACTCATAATTTTTATTTAATATTTATAATCATTCTACAATATTTAAAATCTAATTATTTTTTTATATAATTATCGTAATGTTTCGCGTTCGCACGGGTCTTTTACCAGTTCTTTCTTAATAATTAAAGACTCTTAGTCTTTACTAAATTGTTTACTTGATCTATAAAACAGATAGCTTATATTTATAAGACTAAAATGAGTACAAGATACCAAAACAGTTCTGCTTTTCTTCCTTCTGATTTTGTCATCAAATGAATATAATATGCTTTGTATTTATCCTTTTTCTAGTATCCGTATAATTTAGAGAGGTCGTGTACTTTGTTGGTATTAATCTTCCAGTTCTTAGTGAAAGAGATTTTGGTAATTCGAAGTTCGGCTTTAACCTGTTTAAAAGATAAATATGATAGTCCTCGTGAGTTTATCTCAATTGGTAGGGACAATGTATAATATATACAAGGTCCGAAGTTCAAATCCTAGCCACCAAAAAAAAGATAAACATGATAACGAGGAGCAACAAACGTGTACTAATTTTATTTAAAAAGACTACATACTAATGAACAACAACGTGCAACGGGACGAAAGGACAAGCACAAAAGTTATAAGGAAAATTTTGATTAATTATACTGCTAGCCAAGTACCGAACAAACTAGAGGTAACATAAATTTTAGAAATTTGCAAGGAATGAAACTTTTTTGACGAGTGTAAGTACAAAAGTTACAAGGAAATTTCAAAACTTAATATGAAGTAGAAAACTGCTCTTTACTCAACAGAAATTGCTCGCTTCCAACTGAACAGACAATTTTGCCCCTACGCATGTTAAATTACGCTACTGTTAACTTTGCGTGAGTTAAAACACGCAGCGTGAGTTAACTCACGCTAGTGTAAATTAAAAAAAATTCTAACGTGAGTTAACTCACGTTGCGTTTCTTTCACCATTCTACAGCTCGTGGACCATAAGAAAGCACCATATTCAAGCTTATGGTGGAAAGATCTTTGAACCCATTTATTTGTTCGCATCTTTTCAATTTGGCATATTGAAGCTTAACTCACGCAGCCGTAGAACTATGGTACTTTTTTTTTTCAATTTGTTCTGCATCTTTTCAATTTTGTTTCACATCTTTTCAATTTGTTCTGCATCGCATCTCTAATTGATATTTATGGAATTCGGATCGGTGCTTTCTTATGGTCCACAAGCCATAGAACTATGGTGAAAGAAAAGCAACATGAGTTAACTCACGTTGGAGTCCAGTGTAATTTTTCAACGTGACTTAAGTCATACAGCGTGAGTTAAGTCACGCAGCATAAGTTAACGCAAGGGCATTTTGGTCTTTTCAGTTAGGAACGAGCAAAAATTGTTGGGTAAATAGCAGGATTCTATGAAGTATGCTGTAATGCAATTGCTAATGGGCTTACTGGTGTTACAGTCCTAGGACAATTGCTTGTTAGACACTTCATAATTGCTCACTTTACTGAAAATAGCCGTTCGGGAGTTTCAATCCGATCAGATTTTACAAATAAAAATAGCTGATTGGGAGTTACACACCGATTAAGAGCAAATTTGATGTGCCTAAAGAGCAATTGTCCTGTCGTAGAAGCTACTTTCCAGTTTGGCCGGCTTGACTAGTCTGCCCAGACCGGACAGGCCCGCAATACAATAAGAATCATATTTATAATAAGAGTAATAAGAATAAGAATAATATATAAATATTAATAACGACATCAATATCAGTAATTGTTCTGGAATCTAACAAAATCAACAAGAATCATAATATTATGACAATGATAAATTAAAACTGATAGAAAACTACTCTCCTCCTCATAACTATAACAATTTGTTTCTCACTTGGGACCAGCCTCAGAAGCTTTGTCTGAAGTTTTCACTTCAGCTGAGTTGTTAATCTCATCCCACGCTTCAATCCAAGTGACCATGGCATCAGCTAGTTTGACGAAATAGGGATCAATAGTTCCAAGTTTCTCCTTGACTTGCTTGGATAGTTCAATGTAGCATTTCTGAACAGAGGTGCAATCTTTTGAAAGGGTTGCAGCTTGGAAAAATGGAATGATCTCTTCTTGCCAGAAGATACCTTTGTACTCCTTTTTCAGATTCACAAACGGGTTACTTGCTTTGCTGTGCCATATGTATGGGAGTCCAGTCTTCACTCCAAGTCCCAAATGGTCACAGATAACCTGTCAATTCATCAATGAGTTGTCGAACATGTTAGGTTCGGGGAAGTAGTGATTAAAAAATGCAACTAGCTACTAGTTAGGTGGATAATGCATTAATCTATAGAATTTTATAATCATTCACTAACAGAAAAAACAAAAGCATTATTCTAGGTGGAAGATGTTTGGAAGCAGTAAAGAAGGGTCATTTTTTATTTCACAGAAAAATAATCCCAAGGAATTTGAAATTAAAGAATGAAGAATAATGCATAAGAAATTAAGAGTAAAGTAAAAAACCCAATGTGGTAAAACATATTATGTTTTTGAATAAACAAAGCAGATAAACAAAAAGACAGTACTATAATCATTAGTTAAGAATATATCAACTAAAACTGAATACAAAAGATAACGCAAAAGCCAAAGTAATCACGTGAGTAATTGTAATAGAAACAGCAATTTGGTAGACTATATATTTAAGGGTTGTTAACAGGAAAAGAGACATGATTTATATACCTTTATGCACCAGCCAGCCCACATATCATCGTAACGTCCAATAGGCTGACCATCACCCATGAGTCCGAAGTACATTGCAGGTCCAATCAGCTCACGGTCGAAGGCCAGATTCATACCGCACATGGGGAACAGCGATCCCTTAGGAATGGTCATAACAGCATCAACGAACCTGAAAAATATACTAAATGGCTGAGCAAATGTCCATAAACAAAAGCAAATGTATAACGAATTGACCACAATGAAGAAGCTAATTACACACCTAGTGTTCCTCTCATGGGGCTTGACAAGCTGTGTTGGAGCATCATAATCAGGTATGTTGAGCCAAAGACCGTGAGAAACGGCAGTGGGGACACCTTCACGAAGACTGAAAGGGTATCCACGGACAAAATCGGCACCGTCTCTGTATGGATCATAAAGGGTGTTGAAGAAAAATGGAGTGGATGGACTGAGGAGATTCTTAATGTGCTGCTCAAGTGCATTGATCTCATGGCCAGTTGGGTCTTTAGCAACCTGCACATTGAAATATAAAACATTGAGAAAATCATATATTTTCATATGAAACACAGTACATTCCGTGAAATTAAGAACAAAATGCTGTTATTAGCATAGCATCAGATATCGAAGAACCAGCTTACACAGATAACAAATCAGACGCAACAATGGGGAATTCAAACAATAAGACAAGAAATTTCACTTTCGATTTAATTCGAAATCATTCTGTCCACAAAAAGCCTCCAAAAGCAAAAGGAAATCATTCTGTCTAAAATATATGTTCACATTATTTGCCTCAATCATTCCAGAAATATAATGAAAAACAAGATCCATATAAATGTTAACAATTTGAATAGATCCAGATGTGTTTGAAATCATTAGAATGTGTCAAATCTGAATCAATTCCTTTTGGAAATCAATTCTCAATGTTTGAAAACCACGTGTAAAATCCTATTCTCCACCTTGAACAGGAATCAAGGCATTTGATTCAAACAATCAAAACTAAAATCGAATCAAATCCAACAAAACTATAGAGTATTTCAAAATGCTCAACAATTTCCAAAGTCAAACTAATTCTCCAATTTAAAAAAAAAATCAAACAAATTCAAGCAAAAAATAAAACCTAATCATGAAGTTCCAAACAAACAAACAAAATTCAAAAACCAAATCAAGCTATAGAAACTAGCTCAAATTCAACTATCTTCTTATCAAAAACCCAGATCTAGCTCAAATTCAAAAACCCCTAAAACCCTTCAAAACAAGTCAAATCTTCAAAACAAAATCCACAATTAAGTCAATTCAATTTCAAATCACAGCCCATAAAACAAAAAATCACAAATCAATAAAATTAAAGTCAAAGCTACAAACTTTCCGATCCAAAAACAAAAATCAACAAAAGGGTAATTCAAACAAACTTACAAAGCAATCATCATCAATGGTATAAATATACTTCTTCTTAGAAACCATATAACCAAAGCAACGACAAGCAGAATCCTTAAAGGAGATACAAGAAGCTTTAGGACCCAAGATCCTATTGATATCATTACGATTGTAAAGCTCGTAATCGAAACCTTGAGGAACTTTGATGACTTTTGAAGGGTCACCATCTTGAACAATGATGAGATGATATTGTTCGAAAAAGGGTCTCCACATCTCGAGGAAATCGAGGTTTCGGATGGTTGGGATAACGATGTCGAGTTCATCTTTGAGAAGTGGGGTTGGTTTGGATGAAGAAGCCATTGTTGATGTTGATGAGAGTGTTTTTGTGTTGTGTTTGGGTTTGTGAAGGTTTAACGTTGTTGGTATATATAGAAAGATTAGGGTACTTGATTTGAGAATGAGAAAAGTAACAAATAAGCGTTGGACTTTGCGTGCTTTCCCGTTTCAAACGGGTTGTGTTTACTCTAGCAGAGTAAACACGCTTATTAAACAGGTCGGTCGGTTTAATTAGATTTTTTTCACTCAATTAATTCTTAATGTGTTGGTGACGGTGTATATAATGTGAGACACAACTTTTTAAATTTAAAGTTTGTATTGGATTAATCTTTTTAATGTGGTCACAGTTAAGAAGTAAGTATAGTTTGATTAAGAATTATTCTGATCAGTTTTAAGTGGTGTTTGTCATTTCATTTATGTATCATGAGGTCTTTTAAGTTTAATGTTTGTACTGGATTAATCATTTTAATTTCTTAGTTTAAAATTGGTTTTTAGTTTTTTTTTTAAAATAAGCTAAATTAGTTCACCAAAATTGATACTAGAAGAATCGAACCTGGAACAGGAGGAACACACTTCAATGTTTTAAGGATTATTTTTTAATGTATATAGTATCGGGTATTTAATTATAGAAAACATTCATTCACATGTACTTCAAAAAAAGAAGAAAATCTTCATTCCTTTTTTTCTGTCATATATATCAAATGAGATAAGTTCACGAGGATTCATTTGTTATGTTTTGTCTAAAATATTTTAGCTCCTGTATATATTATATATTGTCGGTTATCGAATAAGTTTTTTTTTTTTTTTTAGGAAAGTTATCAAATAAGTTAGTTCACGAAGATTAGTTGCTGTTTTTTTGGAGTAGAAATTTGTTTTTTAACCCGAAAGGATAGCCATATCGTTGTCAAATGTTATTTTTTGACTGGGATGTGGTTGTCAAAGATTAGCGCCATATAATGAGCTTGAAATTGTTTTTTTCAAAATCATTTTGCTATCCGTAAAAAAACAAAATATTTTCTCTATGAACACTTTCTACGAAAAGGGAAAATATTATTGTCTCGTACGATTCTCCAATTAATTACCTACATATATTATGTTTTTATTTTGTTCAAGAAATGATAACGTAAGTGGAAGAGAGAAAATGGTAACAAATACATAAAAATAAGAGGAAAAGAAACATCAACACTCATAGTAAATGCCCTTCAAAAGAAACTAATCACGTTTTAGTCTTTTTTAGAATAAATCGTTTTTAATCATTATCCAATATATATACGTCAGAAGTATTTAATTATTCTGACTTTTTATATATTTAGTAGAAGAAAAAATAATAAAATAAATTTGGAAAGTAAAATATCCACCTACATAAAATTGAAATTAATTGATAAACTTAATGAAGGAGAACACTGAACACATGAAGAAAGTGACTGATATTAAGTACATGTAACGTGAAGAGAATATAAGATATTAATTGGTATTCATGATTGAATGGGGAAATGGCCCACATGAGTAACGACCGTCTACTCACGATTAATTGATAGTGGAAAAGCAGGCAAAGTTAAAATATTGCATTGCATGTGTTTGTTCATGTTTGTGAGTGGTGAAATGCTGGATATCTGTAAAGTCTTGCCAGGTAATGCCAGGGTAGATTATGGAATAAACAAACAAAGAGTTTTCAAATTTTTCCTTTTTTGTGTTTTGGATCTTAGAATAACCATCATCACTCAAGAATATGCTTTTAACGTAATGTTGAAAACATGAGGTATGAATATCTCACATTGGCATGACATATGTTTTTTTGTTCACAAGCACATCCCTTGTGATATGTGTAAAAATGCGTGAGGTGTGTGACATATTCATTTAAATGATAAGTTTGCCTTGTTTTTTCAAAAGTTATAGTTTAACTTTATAAAAAATTGTTTTTTTAAGGTAGAATTAAAAGAGTTATTTCATCATTACGATTCAACGACATCTCCATTAGGTTGACACCCTATTAAACCATGAAACTTTTTTTTTTAAGAAAAAAGTTTATAGCATTTCATTACTTAAAATGTGTTCATTACAATATGATACATTTCTATCAAAATATGGAAAATTACTTAAAATTTGTTCAATACAATATGATATTTCTATCAAAATCTCAAAGATAGTTGCGAGTGTGTCCGCCTTAGCTAATATATGGGATGCCTCATTTGCTTGTCTCCTCACAAACTCAACACTAGAATTGACATAATCATCCCAAACTCTATAACATTATGATGTGCAGATAAAAAATTATCTACCACTTTTTTGGCATCAAGCTAAAAATCAATAGGTCTCAAGTGTAGTTGATGTACCCATTCTAAAGTTGATAATAATCCAAGAGATTCGCCAACATGTACCTTACAGACTTGAGTAAACCATTTAGTTTTTGCCAAAACAAAAGTGTATGTATCACCCCCTTTACAAACTTATATTCCCGCTTTATTGCACTTAAATCTTCCTTCAATTGGTTTGAACCAGGAATCTTTTGATGCACTTCTAACAACAACAACGACGACGACGATAATGAAAATTAAAATGATAATGATAATAGCATGATAAAAAAATAAGAAGAAGAAGAAGTGGATGGGGACATAAATTCACTTCATCTTAGAAATGGTGGTTAGGCCTAACAAAACCCCACAAAATCGGCTTGTGAGGTGAGGATTGTCCTCACTTATAAACATATTGTCAGGCCATCTCATATCTGATGTGGGGCTCTTAACACACACCCTCACGACCAGCACTATTGGGCTTAGTTCGTGGACATAAATGGTGGGTGGTCCGATAGCGAAAACCTGATAGCAGATGGCCTCATGGATCTTGAAGAGGCTCTGAGGCCCAACCATGATAATGATAATAGCAGTTCAATATTATCTTATACCTTTACATGGTATAAGATAATAGTCACTCCATTTCCAGTAGATTTTCCCTTAAGAACATAGGAACGCCACAATACTTCTTTGGCATTGAACTCATCCCAACTACACAAGGGTTTGTTTTTATCTCAACATAGATTCATCCGTGAAATCCTTGAGAAGTTTGACATGGTTGGCGCCAAACCAGCACCCATACCTCTGTCTCCTACAGCCACACTCACTCTAAATGATAGAACTCCTACCACATATTCTACTCATTACAGGAAAATAATAGGAGTACTGCAATATGTTAATCTCACAAGGCCTCATCTATCATTTGCCATCAACAAGCTTTCTCAATTCATGCACAAACCTACTGTTGAGGCAAAATCCCAAATTAATTTTAAAGATAATAAACTTTAATGATTAAGGATTGAATGGACTTTGATTAATTCTTTGGTATTTAACTTGTGCTCTTGAGTGTTTTACTAAGACAGGAACAGGTTTAAAATCATACTAAGATATAAGAAATCAAAGGACATTGAATTCATGAACTAACTCTGAAGATCAGAAAGTTAGTTCAGAATGTTGATCAGTGAGTTGATCAGAACGTTCTGATGGTGGTACAGAAGGGTGCTCATAAGCAAACCCAGAATCATCAAGAACATGAAGAACATGCAAGTACACATGACATGAATAAAAGG
>Ga0315913_1009250_pt1 | contig 11569 bp, 4 predicted proteins | sample MpolsnodulesMG_FD_207736 | JGI IMG/M metagenome (GOLD analysis project Ga0315913, IMG submission 207736) | Medicago polymorpha root nodule microbial communities from Los Angeles, California, United States - small nodules | ecosystem: Host-associated > Plants > Roots > Nodule | place: USA... | reverse complement strand
AAGTCAATTATCTCTCGGCTTTTTCCTTAATAACTTGCAAAACAAGTTACAAAAGTGTCATAAATCTTCATTAGAATTACTACTTCCTGACACTTATCAACTCTAACCATTAGAATGCACTTTTGAGAATTTGACAACTCTATTTGATTGAAACATAGATTTCTTTTATATTACCATGTAAAGGGTATAGTTATAAGATGGTTTAATTGTGTACACTTTTGATAAGTTAGAATGCACTATTTGAGTAATTATCTTTACCTTTCATTTTCTCTCCAAAAAAAAAAAAATCTTTACCTTTCATTTGTTTTGCTGCTCCTTTTTTACTAGTTATTTTCTTGGTGTCTGCTTATTGTATATAGTTACAAACATTTTGTTTGATTTTTAATTAAAATTAAAATTATCCTATTACTCTAGATATACTATACCATTTTTTTTTTACCAAATATACTATACTACAATATGAATACTTGATTATATTTTGTGTTCATAGAAAATGGGACGTGGAAGAATATCTATGGAACTCATTCAAAAGGAGAGATCTAGAAAGATAACATTGCAAAAGAGAAAGGATGGTTTAATAAAGAAAGCAAAGGAATTTTCCATTCTTTGTGATGTTGATGTTTGTTTGATCCTGTACGCTCCCAACCTTGAAGGCCAAGGATATGTTCAACCTGAAACATGGCCTAAAGACAAAAGAGAGGTACAAAGAATTCTTCAAAAGTACTATGAGACAACAATTGATAGGCGTCCTAAGACCTATGATGTTCAAGAATATTTTAAGGAGAGAATGAAAAAAGTTGAATTAGAGATTTACAAAGTGCGTAAAGAGAGGCTAAAGATGAAGTATCCAACTTGGGATGAATCTTACAATTCTTTTGGATATGAACAATTGAAGTCATTTGTTAGGTTTTTGGATTCTAAGCTTGACGCATGTGATCAAAAGATGAATATGCGGAAAGATGAATCGCACAAGGTCAATAACCTTATTAGTTCTCCTTACTTGACCTCAAATTCAGGTACCAACTTCAGTCTCATTCATACCAACATGTCTCAAGGGAAAATTTACTCTCCATTGATGAATATTTGTGATAAAAATCCCTTAGGGTTTTGGCCAATTCAATTGGGACAAAGCTCTCAACCTTCTCTTATGGTTTCCAGTGCACCAAGCTCCTACTATGTAGAGTCTGAGGCGGGTAGATACTGCCCTTGCAAGCATATTGACGCTAATTGGAGCCATCAGGTTGATGCTAATGTTACGTATGATCCCAAAATCGATATGAAGAAGAAGGATGAAGCTGAAAATGATAAAAACTTGCCATCATACTATTACAATGGAAATGCAATGATAATGCAATCAAATCCTATTGCTATGCCTACTCCTCCTTTTCAGAATCTTGCAAACCTATCCCATGAATATCTGCTTTATGGATCCTATGACATAGATAGTATTCAAGCTCAACTGTTCAACTCCACGAATGGAACGAAGTAGCCCATAATGCTTTAGACATCCATACTAGCTTTTTAGTATAAGATTGTTGAATTTGGTTTTAATTTTTCTAGACTTCATTACCATTTATTTGTTTAGTTTATTGAACTAGTATGACAATTTCTTTTCTTAGTTTTAAGTAGAACAAATAGCTTGGTAACTTGCTTACTTGTTATGTTTTTACCGAAAATTGAATGTTATATGTATCAATACATGCACGTCCCCTTTAACATATGCATGTACTAATATAGATGAAAAAAATAAAATTATCTTTCTTTATGTCATGGAACAAATATGTAGCCATATAATTGTTTTACTTAGATTATTGTCTGTTTACTTTCTAACAATAAATTATAGTTTGTTGTTCAACACTAGACTTTGTGTGAAAACATTTAACCAGACACAATGTCATATGGTTCAATATCATCACAATGTATTTCTCTATTTGGGTAATTAACTAGAAACATGTTGTATGTCATTTGTAAGTGTTGATTATGTTCATATTTTTAAAGAAATGAACATCTACGTTATTATAGTTCTGGCGTATTTCTTTTAAGAATGCTAACAAGTTATATCCGACTTTCAAAAGGTTAAAACTTAGATTAAAACTTTTTGACAAAGTTTGACTTAAATTTTGTAAAGCTAACTTGACTCAACCTATTTTCACCCCTAATTGAAATAAAAACTTTATTAAGAAAATCATTTTTATAAACAAAACAATCTCTTTTAAAACTTTATTAAGAAAATCATTTTTATAAACAAAACAATCTCTTTCAGATTTCGTTGGTTAAATATTTTCTGAGAGAGAGAGAGGAGGGGGGAGAGAGAGGGAGGGAGGGAGAGAGGGAGAGAGCGAGAGAGAGAATATGAAGCTAATTTTAGTAGCTTATCGAAAAGTTATTTATTTTAAAAACTGATTTTTCATTTTTGTTCTCTAAAACAAACACAAAACAGTTTGCTCTTTTTAAAAAACTCTTAAAATTAATCTTTTTTTTGTTAACACTCGGGTCTCAAGAGAAAGGGACTGTGATCAATATGTAAAGTATGATCAAGAAATTAATCTAAATAATTAAGTACGAAAATTACTTTTTTTATATAATAATCGGACCCTAATATATTAAAAATACTATTAATCAACTGAATCCATTGTTACCATAAAAATCAATTGAATCCATTAAAAAAAATATCGAATACTTCAATTTCAATTTAATTGAAAAGTTTAATTTGATCACGTGCCTATTGTATAAATTGGGCAATAATCCACCTTCAATTTGATTGATTATTTTTTTATCTCCTTTTTTGGCCATTCATTTCATTTTTTTTAGAGATTCACAATTAGAGAAACGTATATATTATATTTTTTATTTCCTTTTTGAGAGATTCATTTTCATTATATATAGTAAAACGTATATAATTAGAGGAGAGAAACAGTGTGTGGGAGGCTAGAAAATATAAACGAGAAACTCAAGTAAAAGAAGAAGAAGAAAAACAAGGTTAGTTTGTTTTTTATTTTCTTATTTGCTTCCATAATTTTATTTTTGTTTGTAATTTTTTTGTTTTGTTGATTAATAAAACTGTAACATAATTTTGTTTTGTTCTGTAAAATCATCGAGATGGTAAAATTTCTTTCATAGTTTTGGATTAAATATAGGTTCAAGGTTTTTCTTTTGATCTCCATCAATGAAATACATAATCTCTTCTTTGTTTGAGTGTTGATACTTGATACTTTCTGAGGCTTTGATTTAGAGGTGTATATATATGTTCTTATATTTTGTGTATTTCAATAATTTTGGGGGAACCTTTCGTAATTTTGTTTATTTGTTGCACAAATAAATAGCTTTTGTGAGGAGACACTTTTTTGAGTAAATATCTCCATCTTTCTTTTGCCTTGTAGCTATAAAGCACGGACTCTCTTCAAATTGGGTGTCTCGGTGTTGGATACGGACACCGACATGACACTAATTATGTTACTTTTTTTAAATTATTATCCGTATCGACGTATGTATCCGATAGTCGTGCTTAAACGGTCACTTTTTGAGTAATTCATATGTATTATTGGTGTAAAATTAATTTACGGTATAAATCAATTGCATTCGTCAACACATATATATTATTTCGTGTTAAATTATGCATATGATTGATTGTAAGTTTTTTTAATGAATGATTGATTGTAATTTATTAACTAAACCTCTTTTTATTTTTTATACTAATGGTTCAAAATTATACTTTAATATATTATTGTTTTTTATTTATTTTATTTATTATATGATTAATAAATTAATTCATACATTTGTAGTTCAATCTCTCTATTTTTTTACACGTTCCTTTATTTTCACCGGAAAAAAGAAGTCGAGCTTTTAAGCCCATATACAAATAAAAATTTGTCTTTTTATTATCATGATTGGTACAAAGTTTTCACTTATCGTATATGAGTGATTAAATCTTTGTTATATGAGTGATTAAATCTTTGTCGTGAAACTTATGGGTACATAAGGTTGCTTCCCCCATTTTAATATGAGTTTTTATATAAGAAAGAGTTCGAAATTAAACTCATGACCACTTGTTTAAGGAATCGACCACCTTTACTACTCGTACAAATCCACTTGTTTAAGGGATTAATTGAAACCTATATCTTTAATGTCCCAACCCAACTCATAATGTTAGAATGTACATCTGAGAATTTGACAACTCTATTTGATTTGAAGCATAGAATACTTTTATAATACCTTGTAATAAGGAGTAGCTATGGGAATGGGATGATTTAATTTGAATGTCGTATTTTTGTTTAAAGCAGCATGATAAGTTACAATTTTCGTGCTTCCATTTGAATTTGTGTACATTCATTATTTAAGTAAATTATTACCTTTCATTTGTCTTGCTGCTCTTTTTTACTAGTTATCTTGTTGCTTGCTTATTGTATATAATTACAGACCTTTTATTTAATTTTTAATTACAATTAAAAATTATATTATTTTTCAAGATATACTTCACTAATTTTATTTATTTATTTTTACCAAATATATCATACCATGGTATGAAAACATGATTATATGGTGTTCGCAGCAAATGGGTCGTGGAAGAGTATCTGTGGAATTCATTCAAAAGGAGAAATCTAGGAAGATAGTATTGCAAAAGAGAAAGATTGGCTTAATGAAAAAAGTTGAGGAACTTTCCATTCTTTGTGATGTTGATGCTTGTGTGATTCTCTATGCTCCCAACTTTGAAGGTCAAGGGTATGCTGAACCTGAAACATGGCCGAAAGACACAAAAGAGGTGCAAAGAATTCTTCAAAGGTACTATAACACAACAATTGACAGGCGTCTTAAGACCTATGATGTTCAAGAATATTTTAACGAAAGGATGAAAAAAGTTGAATTTGAGATTTCCAAAGTGCACAAAGAGAAGTTTAAGATGGACTATCAAACTTGGGATGAATCCTTCAATTCTCTTGGAGATGAACAATTGAGGTTATTTGCTAGGATCTTGGATTCTAAGTTTGATGAATGCAATCTAAAGATGAATATGCTAGAAGGAGATCTTAGGGGAAAATCAATAGCTCTTGAGACAAACAAGATTGATAATCTTAATGGTTCTCCTTACTTAGACTCAACTCCAAGTAGCTACTTCAATCTCGTGCAAAACAACATGTCTCAAGCACACATTTATCCTCCATTGATGAATATTAGTGATAAAAACCCTTTAGGGTTTTGGCCACTTATATCGGGACAAAGCTCTCAACCCGCTCACATGGTTTCAACTGCACAAAGCTCTCAACCTTCTCATATGGTTTCCCGAGCACAGAGCTTCTACCATGTAGAGTCTAAGGCAGGTAGATATGCACAATCTTACCCTTGCAAGCAGATTGATTTTAATTGGACCCATCATGTTGATGCTAATGTTACCAATGATCTCAAAATCGGTATGAAGAAGAAGGAAGAAGCTGAAAATGATAAAAACTTTCCATCATACTATTATAATTGAAATGCAATGATAATGCAATCATATCCTATTGGTATGCCTACTCTTCCTTTTCAGAATCTTTCAAACTTATCCCATGAACATCTACTTAATGGATTCTATGATACAAATATTGTTCAAGCTCGAATGTTCAACTACATGGATGGAAGGAAGTAGCAGGTAATGCTTTTGACATTCATGCTAGCTTTTTAGTATAAGATTGTTGAATTTGGTTTTTATTTTTCTAGACTTCATTGTCATTTATTTGTTTAGTTTATTGAGCTAGTATGACTTTCTTTTCTTGGTTTTTAAGTGGAACAAATTGCTTGGTAAACTTAATGTTATATTATTATTACATGCAAGTCCCTATTGACATATGCATGTACTAATATAGATGAAGGATTTAAGATTATATTATTGCATATGTCACGAAACAAATATTCAATCATGCAATTTTATTGTTGTTTAATTTTACTAATATATATGCTCCATTTTGGAGATTAAGGTCCCTCAAGATGTTTTTCTTCTTTCTTAATTAAATCAAGTATTCTCTATATACGCTCCATTTTGAAGAAATAATTGATAAGAAAATGGTGGTGTATATTTAATGGTGTAAATGTGCTTAAATGAAGTTATTTTAACTTTATGCACCAAGTAGCAATTTAAATTATACATTATTATCGTATTGAATTAGGTATATTTGTATATACTATAGCAAGCAAAAGCAAGATCAAGCCAAATATACTACTATACCACGTAAAACTTTACGTTAAATTTCATGGATACGTATTTGTTTATGAGGGCAAGCTAAGATTCGGATAATAGAATGCATGCATGATTTTGGTATGGTTCTAGTTTGTGACAGGATAATAAATCAATAAAATTGCAGATCCATGCAGCTTGGAAATGTATCCAGCTTCACAATACATGGGTCTTACTTCCTTAAACATGTTGTGATTCTTAACATTAATTCACTTGCTTGTTCATAATTGCTTAAGTTTTCGTTCAATTTTAAACATTAATTTACAAATGTTTGTAACTTCTTTTTGTTTAAAAAAATAATAATTACAAATGTTATATATTTTAATCACATTTTTTTTCGAAGAATGAAACACACTAAGCTATGGTGAACCAACTCAAACGCCTTAGTTTACTAAATACGTCACACCCTTGCATCCAATTTATTTATCTAAGTAATTCCCTTCAACTAGATATAAGCGTTTGTTTACTTTCTAACTAGAAAAACTAGAAAAAAATGTCATAGGTTTCAATATCATCATAATATATTTCTCTATTTGGGTCATTAACTAAAAGTATGTTCTTGAAAGATTTTACCTTATACTCCAACAATTATACTTTTACCCTACAAAATCTCTTAAATTCCAGTTTCGTCCATGAAATTTTTTAAATAAAAAAAATATAAAAATTCTCATACCCCACATGAATGAAAATGTGTTCAAAAAATCTTAATTTCGTAAAAAAGTGTTCGAGAAATCTTAATTGAGTGTTTCCAAACTAAGTTAATTGGAATACATTTAGAATCATGTGGGGTATCCGGATTCGTTTAATTTTTTAGTTTTAAAAAAAATTATTGGCAAAATTGGAATTTAAGGGATGTCACAAATTGCACACGGATTAAAGTCTTCTATTTTGTGTTTGATCACATATTATCAATTGAGTTAGCACCAAACTTTTCCCCTTAATAACGTTGTTCTCGTTCACGTTTTTCCTCAATTCATCGATCAACTCAATTGGTTTATGAAACATGTGAATCAGGACACCTTAATTTAGAGGTGTACCACATAAATTCTCCTTTTTTTTATCATTTGTAGGGGTGAAAGTGTAGGGGTATAGAGTAAAGAGTGAAAGTATAACTGTAGGGGTATATGGTAAAATTTCTTACTTCTTGTCATTGGTAAGTGTTGTTGTATTTTTTTTTTTTCTTTTCTTTCGACACTATAGTTTTGGTGTATAAATGTCTAACTAATGTCACAAATTTTGAAAATGTCTTAATTTAAATCCTTTACTCATTCTAAAACTGTAGTAATAGAGACATACAGTAAAACACCAATCTTGATCCCTGAATTCATGGTACTTACTCATTATATATTTGCAGTTATAATAATTTTACATGTTACTTCTTTTCCACCCAAATGTATGTTTATAATAATGGAAATCCAAACAGAGGTTCACCATTCAACTCTAAGACTCATTTTCCTATGGCTTTCTCAAACTTCATACAATTAATCCTTAATCCAAGGGCAATAGTGCAAAATTCGAAAAAATTGACCAAGGCATTCCCACCAGTTCAACAAAAATTGAGCAAATATAACCTGGAAGTTGGTTATATTGATCGATTGATGTTATCGGACTATCAAAGACCAGATTTTCAATAAAATTATCGATCTTTTTTTACGGCTGGATGAATTTCTTTCAAGCCATCATTTTGGTGGTATACATCCGTCGGTTATCTCATGAAAGAAGCAACAAGTTTCAAGTTATTTGTCAGCCACAGGAAACACTACTGGAATTCCCTTGCTAGAAAAGCTTGAGAGCACTACTCGCATCTCGTCGCCTACCTTCACGTCCGTTTTCCCATCTCCCTGCAGAATTCTGAACAATAATAGGTCAGTAAGGAATTGGATGGCTCATGTTACATACAATTTAACGATGGAGCAAAATAATGTATGGATTTAAGAAGTACTTCAATGTGACTTTTGGCGACGAAGAGCTCTTTGCCGTACTTCAATGTGACTACATCGTCAAAAATAAATTTTAAAGATTAGGGTATCCCAAAAAATCAAGGAATCTAACTGAAAACATTACCAAACAAATGAAAGGAGAAAAGGAAGTTAAAGATCTCAACCTATTTGTTGAGAAGAACTGCCCTGCTTGGTACATGGTTCTTTAATTTCCCGTTCCATGTGATCAATAATGTGTAGATGGGCTTTATGTGCAGGTGCTACACATTCACATATGATATCAAGTGGAATTCCAGCTGGTTTCATATCCAACTGAGTGGCAAGTAACTCCTTTTGGAGTTCCAGCAATCTTGAAGTCTATGAAGCAAGACACTCTTCAGATTAGACATGTTTCGGTGTCAAACATGTGTCGTGTAAGACACCGACACATGTTTCCGTGCTTCATGTCTTGAAGTCTATGTCACATAAATGGTCTTCCAAACCCTTCAAACATTAAAATTAAAATGTAATACATTTGGATGAAATCAATAATCCCAGTTCGTTTGATAGTGCCTGGTAATCTAGAAACACTTATTACATCAAGATACCGAGGAAAATAGAGGCCAAAAGTGCAACCAAGTAAGTATCTTCGTTAACTTTAAGTGAAAGCTCATGGAAAACCCAAAACAACAATTACTTTCTTTATTAATGATACAAAAGAATACACAATTTGTCACCATAATTCATAATGAAAATTCATTCAAATTAATATAAAATCTACTGTAAGTCAATTTGTTCATCTTTTTCATACAAGAAGAGTAGTAGTGAAAAAAGAGGATACATGGTTAAACTAATATTTCAGAGTATTGAAATGAGATGTAGACGAAGAAAGTTACATGGCTGCTTCACAAGTCTAAGCTTCAAATTTATAAGGATTGATTTAGGGTTTTCTATATTTTGGGCTTTTCCCAACTCAATGCTTTGATCAGTTGTTACGCTATACCCCTACCTCACCCCCTATAAGCCATTAAAACTGGACAAGCTTTCCTTTTTTTAGCTTAAAACAAAATGTTCTTAAAAAAATGATCAGATTGTTTTAAGAAGGTCTAAGTAATTTGGGTGGTTTATGAATCTTCTTATACTTGTTTGACAATTTTAAACATTATTGTTTATCTTATATTATAAGTAACAAAGAATATCTTCATTTTTATTTTAGGCTTACACTTTTTGGTCATTAACTAGAAACGTGTTCCTAGCTATTTGTAAGTGTTGATACTATAGTTTAATTGTATTTTTTTTTCTTTTGACCACTAATTTTGGCGTATAAATGTATAACTAATGTCACAAATTTATATAGTTTTGGACTTTTGGTGTATAAATTTCTAACTAATGTCACAATATTTGAAAATGTCTCAATTTAAATCCTTTATTCATTCCAAAACTGTAGTAATAGACACATACAGGAAAACACCAATCCTGATTCCTGAATTCATGGTACTGACTCATTTTATATTTGCAGTTACAATTCTTTTACATTCATAATTCAATCATACATTCAGGACATTACTTTTTTGCACCCAAATGTATGTTTATAATAATGGAAATCCAAGAGGTTCACCATCCAATCTCTAAGACTCATTCTCCTATGGCTTTCTCAAACTTCATACAGTTAATCCAAGGGCAGTGGTGTAAAAATTCAAAAAATTTACCAAGGCATTCCCAGCAGTTCAACAAAAATTGAGCAAATATATCCCGGAAGTTGGTTATATTGATCGATTGATGTTATTGGACTAACAAAAACCAGGTTTTCAATAAAATTATTGATCTTGGTTTTACAGCTGGAAGAATTTCTTCCAGGCCATCATCTTGGTGGTCTATGTCCATGGGCTGTCTCGTGAAAGAAGTAACAACTTAAGTTATTTATCATCCACAGGAAACACTACCGGAATTCCCTTGCTAGAAAAGCTTGAGAGCACTACTCGCATCTCGTCGCCTACCTTCAAGTCCGTTTTCCCATCTCCCTGCAATACAGAACAATAATAGGTCAGTAAGGGAATTGGATGGCTCGTGTTACATACAATTTATGAATTTAAGAAGTTAAAGGAATTTTTCATGCTACAATCAAATTGATTATTTATAGCAAAAGATGGAAATCGCGATGGGGAAAGCGAGACACCAAACTGTGTGGAAGCAACTTTATGTGTGTGAATGATCAGCTAAGATAACGTTGAAAAAAATGCAAATTTAACTAGAGAATATGAATAATTTTTCATCTCTGCAACAAGAAACCATACAAAAAAATGGATTGGTAAAAAAAATCATAAGTAAAAAAATGTTTGGCAAAAGAGGTAAAAGACGAGGAAAACCATACATATCAGAAAGAAACTGCCACTTATGAAACATAAAGATGACTCTACCTCAAAACGGTACATTCCTCGAACTCCTCCACCCAAATCTAACACTAACCCATGTGCACGAATTTGATAAACTTTGGCTTTAAATTTTGTTCCAAGTGGCAAATCTTTTGCAGTTGATGTTTCATTATCTTTACCTTTCTTCCCGTTCCCTTCTGCCCTTTGATTATCAGATTTCGACTCTTTTTGCGTTGAAAGTTTTGGCTTCTTTGGCAAGGGACCTGACTGAGATGAAGAATCAATTGCATCTTGAGATTTACGAGGTTTTGACTTGGATGGAGATTTCGACTTACTATCCAATTTTACCCCATCATCAATGAGAGGACCATTTGAAGTTTGATTGTGATCCAAGCGGATAGATTTCTCCTCCTCATCACATTCAGCAGCACTGCGTATTACAATTACTGGTGTTTGGGAGTCTGAGGGTTTTGTTTCGCCCACCTCATTTTTTTCTATAGGCAACTCGGAAGCAGAATTTTGTTCTTGTGTAATACTAGACGTGTCCCAAACTGGTGCCCAACTGTTGGTAGTTACTTTTGCAGATGTGGCAGATACTTCGGTTATATAATTAGTCTCTGATCCTCCGGGACCATGCAAAGCCGCTTTGAGGGATAATTTAATGTTACCATGAACATCTTGGCCAATGCACATCAAAGAAAGCTGCTGGCCGATAGCGACTATGTCTGAAATCTTAGAAACCTAAGGAAAGCATAGAGTTTTTTAAATAAATTATTATATTGAATTTATGCTGTTGATATTCAATATAATGATCTTAATAATGAAAAATTAAAATTGGTAAGTCATACATACCGGTTCATGTGATAGCTCCGAAATGTGGAGAAGGCCCTGCTTGCCACCATTAAATTCAACAAAAGCTCCATATTCTTTTATAGAGGTGACAACACCTTTGTAGATACCTCCAACTTCAATCTCACGGCCAACTATAGAAACAACCTGACAAACAAGAAGGTTGAACTTAGAATAACAGACAGAAAAGGGACTATGATAATATCTGAATACATGAATTTCTG
>Ga0315913_1009248_pt1 | contig 11570 bp, 6 predicted proteins | sample MpolsnodulesMG_FD_207736 | JGI IMG/M metagenome (GOLD analysis project Ga0315913, IMG submission 207736) | Medicago polymorpha root nodule microbial communities from Los Angeles, California, United States - small nodules | ecosystem: Host-associated > Plants > Roots > Nodule | place: USA... | reverse complement strand
TCAAAAAATGTCAAAAACATATCAAAATTATATCGATTAGGGACCAAAAATAAAACAAAAAATTTTGTGAGGATGAAAACATATAATTTTATTTTTTAGGGGCTAAAATCAAAATTTGATATATTTACAATGACGAAAAACTTATTTAACCCCATTTTTATTTTTTTTGACAAACTCGTTAAAAAGTCTATGAAACACTTGTTTTTTTTTTTGAAGGATATGAAACACTTGTTATCATTTCCAAATAAATAACCTTTCACATAAATAAATAAAAACGGAGGCATTATAGGAAATATGACCGTTGTACATACCTCAGATTCAAATAATTAAAATTAATTATTCTTTCAAAAACAATTTAACGAAGCTAGTTCCCACAAAGGAAATAATCTAAAACAACCTTCACTTCCGCTCTTTCCTCTTCAAATTTCAAACACAATAATAATCTCTTTCTTAAAAAAACACAACAATTTCAAAACCTTAACAACAACATGAACATGGAAATCATGGAAATCATGGAAATCACAACAACAAAGGAAGAAGAAGTAAAAGAAGTTGAAAAGGAAAAGGTTGTTGTCGTTGAAAAGCAAGGAGAAGAAAGAGAAGCTCATCATCCTTATGCATTCCATGTCTCTGGTCCAAGGAATTTGGTTAACCTTAATTGGAGAGATCTCATTAATTCTAGCTGGTAAGTACCCTTTTTCATTTATAGCTTCTTTTTTAACTAGATTTGATTTGAATTTTGGTTTTTGTTATGTGGGTTTGTTTCTAATTTTTGAAATTTGGTTTTATTTGAAATGGGTGAACAGAGTGTGAATTATATTTGGTTTGGTACTTTTTTGAATTTTTTTAGGTTGGATTCCTCTTTTTGTGATACGAAATTGAAGGGGAGAATTTGAGAAAATGGGTTTTGAGATTAAAGTTTCAAAATGGGTTTGTTTAGAATTTAGAATTTAAATTTAGGGTCCCTCCACTTTATAACGATCTTAGTTTGATCCGTTTTCAGAAAAAATTGGGTTTTCAGATTTGAGGTTTTTGTTTGACGGAACTATTATTTTTTTAGGGTTGAGGTTTTAAGATTTATCAACTGTGATAGTTTATGATCTATGTAGCACAGATACACCGGACACGACACAGAGACTGACACTGACACGTCCACACCGCTAATAACTTGAGAAAATCACATAATTTAGTGTAATTGTATGTGTCGGTGTCGTGTTGGTGTCAGACATGCTTAATCCGAGTAGTGTCCGTGCTTCATATGAAGGATAACTTTTTGGTGAGTTTCTAGAATCTGTGTGATTTAAACTATAAATTATTTAGAATTAGATAATAGCTTCATTAATTTAACTACAGGCTTTGGATAAAATATTCTGATTCCCTATTTAATTGTTTCCTTAATTGTTTTGTATTTGGGATCAAAATTTGGGGATCCTGATTTGGAGCATTGGCCATTAATATCATGGACTTTCTCAATTCCCTGTTTAGTTTTGATATGAATTTTTCTGTATTGTGTTTGCAAAATTGTCGCTTCTGACTTTGGCTCTCAAGTGATTATTTAAATTGAGATAAAAGACATTCGAATTTCATGAAATTAATGTTATAAAAACCCGCTTCAACTGGCTGATTAGACTTATGAACACGGACACAAACCAGACACGATACTAACACGTAGACATGGATAATATTTTAAGAAAATAGAAATGAGGGCACATAACCACATATGCTGTTGTCGAGTCAATGCTACCTAGGATTAGTCGTTAGACCAGATATCGGTCAGAGTCACCATCTCAATCGGAAATGTATCTGGACCTGTGGAAACGAGTTTGATTTTCCTGGTTAAATCAATGAAAGTTGTTGAACCAGTTTTCAATTATTTAAGTTTTGCATCAATTTTATACATTTGTAATTTATTGGTTCGACCAGTGACTCGTTGAGTCAGTAATCAATAGCATAATTGAGTTGATTATGGATGAGTTTAACATTGCTTGATAGGATCAAGTTACTACTAACTCCAGCCAGAGACCCTATTTTTCATGTGCTTCCTTCTACTTTGTGCACTTGTGTTAGTACTGTGTTGGTGTCGGACACTGACACACACCAAACACGCTTCAATCTGAAGTGTGAAGTAAACATAAAAGGATGCAAATTTTACAATTATTTCAGTTTTCATCACCTTTAAACAATTGTAACTTATTGGTTTGACCAGTGATCTATTGATTTCATACCTTATTTGACTGTATTATCAGTATGAGTTTTATAATATTGTTTGAGAGAGGACCATGTTGCTAATATTTTCAGCAAGAGATCCCTGTTTTCATTTACATTCTTGTTGAATCTGATTGAGAATCCTCCAATATTTACTAGTACTTCATACAATTACTGATACCAATTTTGTTGCATGCAGGAAGGATCCAAACTACAAGAGAACTGTCATTGCTTGTTTTATACAGGCAGTTTACTTACTTGAACTTGATCGACAAGAGAAACGAACACCAGAAAATGCTCTAGCTCCAAACTGGTGGATTCCCTTCAAGTACAAGCTAACAAAAACACTGATAGACGAAAGAGACGGTTCAATTTTTGGTGCAATACTTGAATGGGACAGATCTGCCGCAATGTCCGATTTAATATTAATCAGACCAAGTGGTGCACCAAAAGCCGTTTTAGCACTAAGAGGAACATTACTCAAAAGCCACACAATGAGAAGAGACATCCAAGATGACCTTCGGTTCCTCGCTTGGGAAAGCCTAAAAGGTTCTGTAAGGTTCAATGTAGCTTTAGAGACACTAAAATCAGTGTCTGATGCATACGGAAGTAGCAATGTTTGTGTAGCAGGACATTCATTAGGAGCTGGTTTTGCACTTCAAGTTGGAAAATCATTAGCAAAAGAAGGTATCTATGTAGAAACACATTTATTCAACCCACCTTCTGTTTCAATTGCTATGAGTCTAAGAAACATTGGAGAAAAAGCCGAGTTAGCTTGGAAGAGAATCAAATCTATGCTTCCTTCGAACAGCGAAGGAGTAAATACTGTCAACAATGATGGAAACAACAACAAGAAGAGTTGGATGCCATGGTTAACTAGCTTGAAGAATCATAATTTTGGTGTTGGAAAATGGGTTCCTCATCTTTATGTGAACAATAGTGACTATATATGTTGTTCTTATAATGATGAACCTGATAGGTCAAATGAGAAAGATGATGGTGGTGATAATAACAAGGAGAATGTTGGTCCAAATAATAATGGTTGTCATGTTGCTGCAAAGGTGTTTGTTGTGAATAAGGAAAAGCAGAAGTTTCATGAAGCTCATGGAATTGAACAATGGTGGTCTAATGATTCACAGCTTCAGCAGACTATTCATACTAGTAAACTCATAAGCAGGCAGCTTAAATCTTTGTATACAGGTGGTAGTGGTAATTCTTCTCAAGTATTGCAGGGAAAGGCCAGTAAATAATAAGGTCTTGCTCTCATTGGTTTCAAAATGAATTCTTTATATACCTATTTGCTTATGTTGATACCTTGTTAACTTTCTTATTTTTATTTTTTTGGACAAGTTGGAGTATTTGATCTTATTAAAATATGTAAGTCATTCTTCTGTAATTGCAGCTCTAATGTTTCAAACCAAGAAAATGATATGTTTTACAATTTTTTTTATTACATGTTTTCTTTTTAACTAAGGTATGTTGGCTTTTTTAAATGTTAGTGTAAAAAAATTCTGAACTGGAGCATTTTTCTTCTCCAACTGGTGAAGATTTTGGACAATTATTCCAGGGATGTGAAAAAAACTGGCCGGTTGACAAAAGTGTAAAATATTGTCGAAAACTTCTTACAATAATATATTTTATATAAAAAAAAAATGTTCGAGCTGAACATAAGAACTAATTGTAATTAATCAAGTTGTTGGACTCAAAAAGCTTCAGTTAAGAAAGAATCAATTGAAAATATGAGTTTAAATGCCCCTTTCCTAAGAACTAAGGATTAAGACTAAAAAATTAATTGTAATAAAAAATAGGAACTTTGCTTTACCTTGCACAATGTTCCCTCTTTTGCAAATCATACAGGCAGCTGTAAATTATTTCTAAAAATCGATTTAAACATGTTAAACAACACATTTAAACCAGTAAGCGGAAGCAAATTAAGAACATTAACGAGCTTGTTGCTGCTGCTACAACCAATTTGTTTCACTGTTCTAAACCTTAACTCACTCAAACTCAATGGTGTAGTTTTCTATAGAGAGAATAGTAGGTTCAGTGACCATGAAACAGAGTGAATACGTTTCCCTTTTACAGAGGCTTGCCCATCAAAAAGTCTGGAAACGTATGACACTTTGAGTGCTGATATTTATCACTATTCAGTTACTATAGTGAAGGTGGATCAGATTATGGGATAAGTGGGAAAAGGAGTGGACCAACTCAACACGTTTTTTCACTAAAAATAGCAATCCACAACAACTCATTTGTGACTCAAAAATTGACTCACGTGGAAGAGGAAGAATAGGAAAAAACTAACATTCTCCCACTTGGTCCATCTAATCCATAATTAATCATAACAAGAAACTAAACATAGAAATCCTCTTATTATGAGTATTATCTTCCATGTATTTCAATATATCAAGTCTCTCAATATCAATCCCCAACTTAATGAAATAACCACATATTTATTTCTGGTCTAAATGAAGTGGATTTTATCAAAATAAATAAATATGTGCATATAACAAAATGAGATAAAATTCAAACTGAATAAGAGTTTCATCAAAATAACAAAAGTTTAATGAAAATTACATCATGGAACTAAGTCCCATCCGTACTACATGATCCTTAAAATTCTTTGGTGGCATGTCTTTAGTCAAAGGATTAACAATCATCAACTTTGTGCTAACGTGTTTATTGACCACTTTTATTTTCTAAATGAAGTGTATTTAATGTCGATGTGTTTACTTCGACTTCCACTTTTGTTGTTCTTAGCAAAACATCTTCAATGGCCTCGAAATAGAGTCAACAACTTTAAGCCCATATATGAAACTCTTCAACCACACACCATAAGAGGTAGCATCAAAACAAGAAACAAACTCAACTTCCATAGTGGAAGTAGCAGTCAAGGTATGCTTTGCTCCAAGATGCAGCTCCACTAGCTAGCATAAAAACATAACCCGATGTTGATTTTCGAGTATCAATGAAACCCGCGTAGTCTGAATCGGAGTAGTCAATTACTTCCAAGTAATCTGTTTGTTTGTAGATGAGCATGAAATTCTTTGTTCCTTGAAGATATCTCATCACCTTCTTTGCATCTTTTCCAGTGGTCAACACCTGAATTTCTCTGATTTTAAGTATGACATTTCTGAGTTAAACGGTGACAATTGTAAGATCTAGAAGGAGAGAATTCTCCTTCATTTGGGTTGGATGGATATTGACTATGCCATTAGGAAGGATGAACCAGCTGGTATTACTGAAACCAGCGAGCCAGGTGCAGTGGATCTTCATGAAAAGTGGGAGAGATCTAACCGTCTCTCCATTATGTTCATAAAGACCAATTTATTTGCTGGTATCCATGGTTCAATCGAGCATCATGAGAAAGTCAAAGATCTTATTAAGGCCATTGATGAGCAGTTTGTCACATCTGATAAGGCCCTTGTCATCACTCTGATCATAAAGTTCTCAACCATGAAGCTCACTGGGTGAGAGGAGTGCATGATCACATCATGCGTATGAGGGATATAACGGCTCAACTTAAGGATTTGCAGGTAATGTTAGTTTTTTTCCTATTTTTTCTCTTCCACGTGAGCCAATTTTTGAGCCATAGATGAGTTGTTGTGGATTACTATTCTTAGGGAAAAAACTTGCTGAGTTGGTCCACTCCTTTTTGCCACTTATCCCATAATCTGATGCACCTATACTATAGTAACTGAATAATGCTTAAGATCAGCCCTCAAAGTGTTACATGTTTCCAGACTTTGTGATGGGCAAGGCTCTATAAAAACGAAACATATTCACTCTGTTTCATGGTCATTGAACATACTTTTCTTTCTACAGAAAACTATACCATCGAGTTTGAGTGAGTTAAAGTTTAGAATAGTGAAGCAAATCGGTTGTAGCAGCAACAACAAGCTCTTTTCTCACATAGCAATGGCTGGAGGTTAATGTTCTTAATTTGCTTCCACTTACTGGTTTAAATGTGTTGTTTATGTTAATTAACATGTTTAAATCGATTAGAAATAATTTACATTTGGTATCAGAGCACGTTTATACCTCTGTCTTGCTAAATCGTTTCTAGTTTGTTTTGAAAATTTCAATTTTTAGGTACTTCAGTTTTGACCCTCTTTTAATCGAAAAATAAAATCAGAAACCTATTGGAAACGATTTATACAATGTTTCTTGATAATTATACATCGTTTTCGACTTCGAAATTCGTCTAAAACTGTTGTGTTTTAATTCGGGTTTCGTGGGTCTGAACCGAGTCAAAGTGACTCGGCTAAAGGTTGAAGACGATGTTATATATTTTCAAAGTGATTCGGCTGAAGGTTGAATTACGAACACCAGCTTTTGTGAAATTTTGATTAAAATCATTTTGATCTTGATTAAAATTGGATATGTTTAAAATAAATATTTCACAATTTCATATTAGTATATGAAACTATACTTATCATTTACATTGATAATAAGTTTTTTTTTTTATCTTTTCAAATAACAATAACAAAATACTATTCTTATAATCAGATATGTATACAAGTATAATTAATAGTAAAAAATCAGTTTATTATCATGTATTTCATTTATATATAACTAGCAAAATAACGGGAACTCACGTGACCGTCTTTTTGTTTTTTTTTACTGCACTAACGCATGTAAATTATCAACGATATTTTATAGAAATTTGCGTGTAAATTACAAACGATATTTTATATAAGTTTTTTTGATATAGATTAAAATTATAACTTATAAATATTTTTGACTTTCAAATGTAACAAACTCAACAAACCATATGCATATTTATCTTTTTAAATAACAACAATAATATTCTCTCAAAAATAACAACAATAATATAATAATAAAAATTTGTTTAAAAGTATAATTAGAATCAAAAAATTAGCCCAAAATCTCTTATATCTTTTTATACATAATGTAGATATAATAGGTGGATTTTAGGGTGAGGGTTCAATTAAGTCCCTCACCGGTGTACCACTCATTTTGACCATTAGATTAAATTAGTCTATATGATATCATTAGTCATTGCCACACTCAATCCGATCTCATGTTTCCTCTATGCATCCACACTCTCTCTCTCCTAGCATGTTACTGTTTGTTGCTGCTACACAATGACATGGACAATGGCTTCCTCTAATTTTTCGACACAGTTTATTGCCAAAATCTCCACATGTCAATTCCAACATTTGTTCATTTAAAATTTCTTTCATTTCTTATAATCTGGCACAAACTTTTGTTGATTATTCATTACGTGTTAGTTTAATTTCTGCTATGTAATTTCTTCTTATGTGAAACATCAAAATTAAAAAGTACAGAATATGAAATCAAATTCATCTAGTTGAAAGATAATAATAAAAGGAGCACGAACTTCTCCAAAACATAGAAGAAACAAGATCCCATAAAAAACACAATAGTGTAAGGAGCATGAAAAAGGTGTTGGCCAAAAAGTTGTTCTTTAAGATTTGAACAAACTAATTCCCATAAGGTTGTGGCCATGTAATTGAAATTCAATTCCATTTTAATAAAAAGCTTTTAGTTTTGTATTGGTGATTTTCATGTGCCAAATAGAAGTTTAAGAAGATGGGAGATGGTGGTTTCATATTTCATTTATACTAAGATCTGAATGAAAATGGTGGGGGTGGTAGAGAACCACCGTGACAAAAGGGAGCGAAGGGACGATAAGAGGGTATAAAGAAGAAATAATTTGTTGGGTCCAATCTAGTGTGGCTAATACATGATACAATCTCATAAGTTCTTTCATCTAATTTGTTGGGTCCAATTTGTTGAGCCCTCACCCTAGAATCTACGGTATAATAATAGTAAAAAAATCTTTTTTTTTAAAAAAATAATAGTAAAAAAATCAGTTTATAATTAGCCCAATTTTTTTTTTTTCCTCCGGAAGTTCTGCCACATCATAGGATCAAAATCATGGACGTAGCTAACATGCAGTACACGAGGGACCACGTGGAGATCTCCGGTTGCACCGCTGTGTGTGTTTAAGGAATCTTGCTTAATTATTTCGAGGTCAACCCTGTTTTTCACGTTTTTGTTTTACGTATAATAATAATTTAATTAGATCCATGCCATGCACATTCTTTTCAAAGTTAAGTGATTTTTATATTTGCCTTAAAAATGATTTTTATATTTGTAACTAAATTTGGTAAAAAACTGTTTAGGATAAACTTGAACTTTAGTAGGGACTCACGTGCTCCTTTTTTGCCCAACGTTCAATTCTTTGCTTTGGGTAAATGAAAATGAGGCATCGAAGGTAAACCTGGTTTAAGAAGTAACCTAGAATAGTGAAATAATGACATTTTTATTTAGTGAAATAATGAAATATTTGTAATTGTTTGAAACTAAATTTGAGATTTTTTTTTTTTGAAATTAGCAATTTTCTAAAAAGAAATCAAGTTCGAATCATAAGTTTTGTTTTTGGTACAAAGTTCGAATCATAAGTTAAAACAATCATTAGTTATTTTTATTTATTTATTGATTGAACTTCTAATTATCAAATACTTTCTCAAAAGAAATTATACTTTATTTATCAAATCTTCTCATGAAACCCGGTGATTAAATAAACAATAAATTACTTTCTTGATTAAAACTTGCATCTAATACTCTCTTAAAATAAAACTTCTATCTATTAAAAAAATTCGTGTTACATCTATTTGAATTTATTTCAAAATAAAATTAATATAGAAATATGACATGATATAAAATGATTAGATGAAGGGTCTATATCTAACCAAATCTCATGGGTACTATTTTGTTCATATATATACATATATACAGATACGTTCCCGTGAAGTTAATTCATTAGTAAAAACTGAGTTCGAACCTGAAAAACAAAAAAAAATACACACACTCTCGTAATATAATGTGACAACTACCATCAAACCTAGCCCTAGTATGGGTGTATAAATACACCTGACAAATTTACAATTCTCATTCACAAGTAAGTAATCTAGTATCAAAAGTAACTTCAATAGCATGGCTTTCTTTCCACATAACCAGAAACTATTTTCCTTTGTGTTAGTCATCTTTACAACTTCTTTTCTCTTGCTAGCAACTGAGTTTGTGACCTCAGACGAAACAGTTTCCTTCAACTTAGCAGATTACATATCTGGTGAAAAAAATTTAACCCTTCAAGGGAATGCTATCATTCATGATACTCACTTGGAACTTACCGGCAATGACATCGACCCTTATACGATTGTAGGTCGTGCCTTATATCCAACACCCATTCGAATTTGGGATAGTGCAACTGGCAATGTTGCTAGCTTTGTGACTTCCTTTTCATTCTTTTTTATCGAGTACGATAGTCATCCACGAGCTGATGGTCTAATTTTCTTTCTCGCACCACCAAATAGTGTAATTCCTAATCCTAGCAACACACATGGTGGAGATCTAGGAGTAGTTGATGAAAATACTGCTTTCAATCGATTTGTTGGTGTAGAATTTGATGATTATGTCAATGGTTGGGATCCTAAGTATCCACATATTGGGATCGATGTTAACTCTTTAATTTCAACCAAGACGGCGCCATGGAACCCAGCAAATGGGGTGTTGGTCACTGTAAATATCATCTATGATTCACACTCTAAGACATTGAGTGTTGCTCTCACTGACACCAATGGTCAAGTTTCTACTATTGCTCAAGTTGTTGATTTGAAAGATGTTCTTCCAGAAACAGTTAACGTTGGTCTATCTGCTTCCACATCACAGATCTGTCGTCAAATAAATGTCATTGAAACATGGACTTTCACTTCCATTTTGAAGACAACTATAAGCAGCAGCAACTCAGAGAACACAAATCATACTTCAATCTAGCTATCTGTATGATTTGATATGGTCCACTGTATGCTTGCATGGAGCTTGTGTCAAGTTGTTTGAGTTTTTTTGGTTTGTTTTCTTTCTATAGTAAAGACCATGCTTGTCCCAAACTAAGACCATGCTTTAGTATTCATCTGGTTGTTTTGTTCATCGTCTTTGTCAGATGTTGTTTATCTTTTATGTTTTGTTACAATGCTTGTTATGTTAAGATGGTCAAATCAATTTTGATCAAGTTTAGATCTAATTAATAACTTTGGTGTCATCAATGTAATATGGTTGTTGCGATTTTTTTCGTTGATTGATCTTTTTTATTTTTAACAAATTTGTATTGTATCGATTTTTATGTCTAAGGTTAAATCAAGCTTATAATTCGATATAGTATAAAAGATAGATTAATTAAAATAAAAATATGACATGACATTAAATTATTTGATGAAGGATATATACCCAACAAAACTTCATGCACATTTCCAAAAAAAAAAAAAAAACTTCATGGACATCATTACATACATCTAATAAGGTTTGAAACAAATGTTTGTTTTCTCACTGTCTGTGTTCAAGGAAATTATTATTATTTATTTTAGGGGAAACAATATGTTGGCATTTTAATGAGAAAATAAAGTTTCAATCTTTCTGTTGGTTAAAATCAAATCACCCAAATTTTTATTTTATCTATCACACTTGGTGGTTTAACTCTCTTTTATGTTTGGGTGTAATAACAACTTTTTTTTTTTTTTTTTAAAGAGACGGCTTTTTTGGCTCTTTTTATTTTGTGAACTTTTTGACCTATGATATAGCTGTTACATTTTCCTCTTAGTCTTTTCTAAAACTCCTTGTGTGGAATCGATTAGAAAGTTCAGTTAATATATTTCGTTTTAGTTTATTAAAATAATAATAATTAGACCGATGTCAGTGATTTTTATATATGTAATTGAGCTTAGTAAAAAACGTTTAGCATAAACTTGGAATTTATTAGGCTTATCATATCATTGATTTGTTTTTTACATCTCTAAATTGAAACAATTGAATCTGGAATTGAAAGATGAAATTTGACGGTGGAAAATGTTTAAAATTAAATTTTATATTTACAGTTTTTAAAAGTTCAAGATATACATGTAAACATCCTAAATTGTATTTAGAGATTCACCCTTATATACAATTCAATAACTAGAATCATTCTCTGACATCCTTTGCCTTATTTTCTTGTTCGTCCATGTCTTGATTAATGCTCCAATTGGGTGTCGTTTAAGATGTGTTTATTTGCTAATTTTTTGTTGTTGATAAGATTATGTTCTTTTTTTTATTTGGTCTTAGATGAAGTGGTAAACCAGTGAAATTAAACTCACATACAAGTGTGAGGACCTGGGTTCGAACTCGGGTCACGACGTCTGGCCTTGCAATTTCGGCATTTGCCAGTTGAGGTAGGACTTTTAGACTACAACTAAAATATATAGTTAAACAACTACCATTAACATGGGTAATGTCTTTAGGGGAGTACTAACAAAAATATTTAAGACTTAAAATAGTTTCTTTTT
>Ga0315913_1009247_pt1 | contig 11570 bp, 4 predicted proteins | sample MpolsnodulesMG_FD_207736 | JGI IMG/M metagenome (GOLD analysis project Ga0315913, IMG submission 207736) | Medicago polymorpha root nodule microbial communities from Los Angeles, California, United States - small nodules | ecosystem: Host-associated > Plants > Roots > Nodule | place: USA... | reverse complement strand
GATTAATAAGGGTCCGGAATATACTTACTTAACTGAAAACTTGAATCATATCATGTAATCCTGCTATAACCGGACATGTCCATCTGTTAAATTATTGAACTGGTACATTTAAGTATCTAAATCAATCCAAATATCGTAAACATAATTTCTTGCTTAGGTGTAATTCACAGTATCACGTGACTTGTTTTATTGAATTGTAAAAGTCTTCTCCTTTCCTCAAAATCTTAGCGACCTCCAATTCTCGATGAATACTCTCAACCAACATTTCCAACCGGTCTCGACAACATACTTCTCATTACAATCTGACTTGAACTGATGTGTCTGACATCCTTATAATAGTACCCTTGTTCCATCTATTCTTACAACATGTCTTAGGTTTCCAACACTTGACTATACTCTTATTAGATCTCCTGACATCCCATACGGTCTTTCAATAACCTGGTTGCTGATTTCGATAACCTTAACTTTCTCCAATAATCACATGCCGCGTCCTCTAACTGTCCGTAATCACATGCCGCATAACCCAGAGGCGGTTCTGCCCAACGTGCGCCTATATAAAGGTGAACTTGCTTCACCCTCAAGATATGATTCACATTTCACAACACTTTCTACACACTTTACACACTCTTTTCTTATAAAATTAATAATTATACTTTATTAGATTTCAATTTTTTTAAATTTCAATTATTTTATTTAAAACATATATTATAATTAAATGTGTATTATAATAAGTCTTTTTTTCATTATATAAAATGATGAAAATCATATGATATAAATGTACACATCCTTTTAAAAGATTACAATCAATATTTTACCCTCTAAAAAATCTATTAATATTTTATAATTTCATATAATTATTATTGTTTGTTTCTAAAGTTAATAATTATACTTTATTAGATTTCAAATTTTTTGACGGAAAATTTCAATTTTTATATTTAAAATATATTATAATAAAAAAATTATTTAAAATACTTTTTAATTTCATTAAATGAAAGTGTAAAATTCATTAGCCTAATGCTAGAATTTCACGCCTTAAAGTAAATAAGTAGGAATATCTGGGTTCGAATTTCGATCCATGTATATCGCAATATCGTACAAACTGAGTTGAGTTATACTCAATTGGACAACCTCTTAATGTTTTTATCTATCTATAGCAATACATAAAGAATTTACACATCAAATATTTTTTTGTGTGTTAATCTCCGGTTCTCAGAGGAAATGGCCCTATTAATTCGGGATTTGATAGAAAGGTAAGTAAAATTTGGTAAAACATTATTCCAACACAAGAATCAAACTCAGGTTCTCCTTAATAATTTGTCATTTGACAGAACTCATTAATCATTTGAACTCAATTGTTTATTTTTATTTAAACTATTTTATCATATTTCAAATATTTATTTAGATTATAAATAAAAAATTACTTAAATACCATTAAAAAAGGAACAATCCCACAACAAAAGAAAAAATATTTTACACTATAAAAAAAATCTTATTTTGATCTTATATAAAAAAAAATGGTATTTTAGTGTAACATTATTTCTTCCAATATTACTTTTCATTTAATTGTTTTTCAGTATTTTATCATTTTTGAAAAACAAAAACACGAACGAGTTAATATCTATCTTAATGTTAGTAATTGAGTAAACCACTAAATTTGTTCTCTGCCTTTCTAAACGAGTATCAATTAGTGTGGTTTACTCGTAGTAATCATAAAATTAACAAATGTTACCACCCAAATACCTTATGAGATCCATCTGACATATCTATACCTTCCATCCTCAACCATTTTGTTTTTCATACAAATCTTGTCAATACTTCAGTTCCTTATTCATCCTAATCAATCCAACGGTGGATACAAAGCAAACATTATCAATAACCTTCAAGTTTCACCTTTTTCCTTCTTTGGTTACTTTCTCATCCTACGTGTACACTTGTCCCTACATCACATTAATTAATTCTCATTGTAAGAAAAGAGAAAAAAACCACACTCTCTCTTTTTTCTCCATTTGTCGGCTTCATTATTCTCTACTATACTCAATTTTTACTGTCACTATTTACTCACAGAAATTCATGTTTGATGATCTCGTCATCATTTAATTATTTTTGTTTTTTTGCTCTCACTTCTTTCACAAGTAACGCCTAGTGAGTAAAAGAGTGAGTGAACATTGGTTATTATATATACAAGACAAGATATATTCATATGATTCATTGATCAAATAAAAATCATGGGTTTTTGTTGATTTTAAATTTTGAGCTGAGTAGTTGTTTTTGTTGTTGTGGAAGAAGGAGGAAATGGGGCGTCGGGCTGCCGAGTTTCGGCGCCCGATTCGACGGAAGTTGTCTTATGGGATCTGTTTTCTTCTTGGAGCATTTTCTGTTGTCGGTTTGGTTATGGTTCTTGTTCAACATAATTACCATCAAGATCGGGTCCAACATACCCTTCTGGTAACATTACATTCTCCCTTTTTTTTTGCTTTTTCGTTCTTTTGATGATTTTTTTGGTTTTTGATTGGTGATTTTTAATTGGGGATGTGATCATGGTTCTAAATTGCACAAATCTTGATATATTAGCAAATGCGACCGCAATTGTAGTTCTAATATCCTTGCAGACACCTCTAAAACCTTTATATCACGGTTTTAATTATGGTTGCAGACCACAATTTAGAACTATATAGATGTGATGTGGTATGTAATGGTTTTGCAGGATAGTCTTCATTTTTTGCAGGATTATATTTTACATTTTTTTAAATTAATGTTATTCATCTTATGTATAGTTTTGTTTTAAATTTCAATTCATTTATCCGGATGGTTTTGTTTTAAGCAGAAGGTCAAATGAACTTGGTCCAAATTTGGAGTAAATACATTTGACATTTTGTCTACATTTAAGAGTGGATGTAGTAACATCTATCTGTTATCTTCCATCTTTTTTACTCTTTTCAATAACAATTTGATGTGAGAGGGATGCATGTTTTTAACTACATTGTTTTGATTATAATAACTGCATTGTTTTTATCATAGTCCTGCAATTAGACTTGTATTGGTCATAAGTAATTGATTTTGTAATTTTCAGATTTCAATTATAGTTTTTGTGATAAGTGGCTTTTTAATTTTGTTTCCTGTTTAAGATGAGTTTTTTTCTTATCATTTGTTAACACAAATTTACATTTAAATTTATGATTTTGTGAATGTTAGTTGTAAATTGTAATTCCTCTTTCACTATGAATCTGAACCAGTTTCAATCATGTTCTTTAACATTAGGGGTTTGAATTCATACAAAGATGGAGTTGAGAAAGATTTCTTGTTGTTAAAATGGTTTTTATCATTTAGTGATTTGTTACTACTATGTGAAACAGGAACTAAGTGTTACCTTTTGCAGCTATTAGGTGTTCACTAACACACATCATTTCACTTGCACATCCCGTTCTGCGAAATGGTTATACCATTCGCAATTTCTTGTAGAATCTGCCCATAGTTTCTCATTTTCTTCTGTCTTATGATTTAGTTCATTTGACAAGTTTCTGGATATATCTAGTTATGTAGCATAGAAAATATACCTTTCTAGATTGTGTTGCAACAGTAAAGATTTTGTGTTTAATATTACATTACATCATTGCCCTCATTATTACAGCACTTCTGTAGTTTTTTCCCTTTTCAGTCTTGCAACAACAGCGGAAATATTTGAAGTATATTCTTGAAATCTTCATGAATATGGTGTTAGTTATACTGATTTGCTTTTATAATCCGTGTTTCTGGATCAAAAATTGAAGTTGAGTATTTGTCATTCGAGGCTTAAATCGTGACGTAGGAAACATGGTCAAGTGTGTGGCTTCATAGTGATAAATGAGAAAATAATCCTGATATCTCGAAGCAATGTAATTGTAACTGAAAATTCTACAACAATTTTACATTGCCGTAACAGCTTAGGTGTAATTGCTTATATAAAATAATGACTTTTGTTACTTGTTAGGCTTTTGGTGATATTGCTGTTTGTTAAACTATTTTTGTCTCATATGCTTCGTGTGTACTTACCGAGTAAGTGACATATTGCAGGAGAGGAATACAAAGGATGAACATTTTCCCAAGGATAGGCTGAATTTTACTGAAGAAATTTTAAGTGCGACATCTTTTTCAAGGCAATTAACAGAGGAAATGGTTCTTGCCAAGGCTTATGTGGTTATTGCAAAAGAACACAATAATCTTCACCTAGCATGGGAGCTTAGCTCCAAGATTAGAAGTTGTCAGCTTTTGCTTTCAAAAGCCGCCATGACTGGAAAGCCTGTTAACAAGGAAGAAGCCGAACCGATTATAAGAAGCCTATCAACTTTAATTTTCAAGGCGCAAGATATCCATTATGACATTGCAACAACTATCGTTACAATGAAATCACATATTCAAGCACTTGAAGAGAGAGCAATTGCAGCTACGATTCAAAGCAACGTGTTTGCTCAAATATCGGCTGAAGCACTACCGAAGAGTCTTCATTGCTTACATGTAAAGCTTACTTCTGATTGGCTAAAGAAGCCTTCCCTGCAAAAACTCTCGGATGAGACGAGAAACTCCCTCCGGCTCACGGATCAGCATCTATATCATTTCTGCATCTTTTCGGATAATGTACTGGCAACATCGGTCGTTGTTAACTCAACAATTCTCAATGCTGAATATCCAATAAAGTTAGTTTTTCATATTGTAACCGACAGTGTCAACTATGGAACAATGCAAGCATGGTTTCTCAGTAATGACTTTAAAGGAGCAATGATAGAGGTTCAGAATGTTGAAGAATTTCATTGGCTGAATGAATCTTATTCTCCAATTGTCAAACAGCTGCTCGATTCAGAATCTCGAGCCTTTTATTTTGGGGCATATCCAGATGTAAATGCTGAACCGAAACTGCGGAACTCCAAATTTTTGTTATTACTAAACCATCTTCGGTTTTACATCCCCGAGATTTATCCACAACTTGAGAAGATTGTTTTCCTTGATGATGATGTTGTTGTCCAAAAAGACCTAACACCACTTTTCTCACTTGAATTGCATGGAAACGTAATCGGTGCAGTCGAAACCTGTCTTGAAGCATTTCACCGATACTACAAATATTTCAACTTCTCAAATTCAATTATAAGCTCAAAGTTTGATCCACAGGCATGCGCGTGGTCGTTAGGCATGAATGTTTTTGACTTGATTCAATGGAAGAAAGCAAATGTGACCGAAATATATCACTATTGGCAACAGAAAAATGCCGACGGATCACTCTGGAAGCTCGGTACTCTTCCTCCTGCACTTCTTAGTTTTTATGGTTTGGCCGAACCGCTTGACCGGAGATGGCATGTTTTAGGATTAGGTTATGACCTCAATATCGATAATCGACTCATTGAAAGTGCGGCTGTTATTCACTTCAATGGGAACATGAAACCATGGTTGAGATTATCTATAAGCAGGTATAGGCCACTATGGCACAAGTACATAAATCAAAGTCACCCTTATTTTCAAGAATGCGCTATAGGTTAAAATGCACTACTTCTTGATTGCTTATAGATTATGCAATCACAAATTATTGTAGAGTCAGAAGTAGATATTTTTGACTTGAAATCACAATCTCTTCAAATAGAAAAGAATAAAGTTTTTGCCATTGTTGTTTTTTTCTTTCCTTTTTAGCTTTGATTTTGCAGTCACTTACAGTTTCTTGAAATAGAAAATTTTCCCCGTGTTATGTTTTAACACCAAAGTAAGAAGATTAAGTTTAAATCCACATGTTTAGATTGTTTCAGGTTTTTATGGAAACTTAATTAAACAGATACTTTTATGGAAACTTAATTAACAGGTACTTAGAGTTAATCTGTGGCTATATAAAGGTAACCAATGAGTTAACCACTTGTTAACTAGTAATTTTTAGTCGGACCTTTTTGGACAAATTTACTATCAGTTACTCGTTTCTCTATCAATTTAAATTCAAACCATAGTTGTAAGGAGTTAAAAAATAATTACGATCCCTTTGAACATAACTCAATTGGTAGTGATGTTGGAGTCGGGGTTCGAACCCCGATTCTCCACTTATTCAATGTTGAATTTCTATCCATTAACTTACTTTAAAAAAAATAAAACTAACAACATATTTCAGTTGAACCTTTTTTTTTATTATGAATTTATCCTTAACAACATTGTTTTTTCAAAATTAAAGACATATGAATAGAATCTTAAAAGTGAAATTCAAATAATTTAAATAATAGATATTATAAATAGAAAAAACAAATAAAATTATATCAAATAGATTCAATAGATGTCCTCGTGAACTTAGCTTATGCAAGGTCCGATGTTTAAACACCGACCACCAAAAAAAAATAAAAATTCAATAGATCAAATAACCTCATAATCTCATTAGTCACTATAAAAAGACGGATGAAGCCATAAAAAAGGTGAATAGAAGAGCACCTAATGAAATTGCAATTAAACCTAATAAATAATTTAACAAGGATTACTTGAAAAAGTAATTTTGATATGACATTGGACAATCAATTTTGATTATGTTACATTGTTACCTATTTTCCCTTCCCATGTCTTTTATCAATACTCAATGGGGGATTAAAACCATTCTAAGGAACAAGTAGGCATCTTCTATATTTTTCAAAAATAAAATAAAATTGAGAGATTCATTACTATAGTTTTAGGTTATAAATACCATTTTGTCACTAATTTTGTCTGCATTATAGTAATATAGATATCTATTTCTTTTGATGAATAGAATCCTTACTTCGACGGATCCATTTGACACATCCTTTTTATAGATACACATTCTTCTTTTTTGAAACAAGACAATCTCTTAAAATGGTATGTATAGTTATTCTGTCTTGCATTGCATTATATGTTCACGTGAATGGAATTAAATCAAGAGCCTTTTTTACAACATTGTCTAAGATATAGCTAATATCTAACGCATTGCCAGTTCTATCTCATTCCTAAATAATATTAATAAGTAACTATTAGTCATTAGAGGTAGTGGTTGGAGAGCTAAACATCAATGCCAGTTAAGTCTTTTCTTTATCATACTTCATGAAAGCTAATTAAGGCCTTTATGACCGCAAGAACTTTGCAATAACTTCTAGAGTTCAAACTAGATCCATAATTTTCAACACACAACAGACAATATAACGGTGACAGATGATGATGAACTCATCTATATATATATATAGAGAGAGATAGATATAGGGACCATATCCAGTGAGAAAGAGATATCTTATGTGAGAGTGAGAGGGACTATTATCAACCTTTGGATTAAAACATACGACTGAGATTAAACAATACATATAATTGACTCTTTTCCTGTTCCTCGTCCCTAACTTTGTCACCATGTTCTACAACCACCACACTCAAGACTACAGTCATATTCCAAGGGTGGTTGTAGAACACGATGACAAAGTTAGGGACGAAGAACAGGGAAAGAGTCAAGTATATGTATTGTTTAATCTCAACTGTATGTTTTAATCCAAAGGTTGATAATAGTCCCTCTCACTCTCACATAAGATATCTCTTTCTCACTAGATATGGTCCCTATGTATCTATGTTGTATATAAAGAAAACAATCTCTTTCAACTTTTTTGGGCTGATTTTTTCTCTTTCCAAAAATACCCTCAATTTTGAATACAAATAATACATGTAATAAATAGTTAAGAATAAATTAAATATTAACAAAGATGTAACAAACATGATATGAATATCTCCTTGTGAGCTTAGCTCAGTTTGTATGGACAATGCATAATATATGCAAGGTTTGGGGTTCGAACCCCGGCCACCACAAAAAAAAAAAAACATGATATGAATATGTATATGTCTGGTTTTTTTCTCTATAATTTAAAAAGCGTAACAAACTAGATGAGTATATTTATACTTACATTTTCATTATCCCAATTATACTCTTAAATAACTTTTTATATAATAAAGATCGTTGTTTTTTGAAGGAATAAATAAAGATCGTTGTTGGAGTCGTTACAAAAAAATTTGATTATATATTTTTGTTATATTGTCAGTGTCATTAAAATAAATAATCATGATTACTTTGTTTTGTTATAACTTGAAAGCAACAAACATTTATATTTTTAGTTTTAATCCAAATCAAAATTTCATAATGGTGTGATCAATTGAGGCAAATTTAGAACAGAACTTTTCTAGAGAGAGGTTCTCTGCCTTCTCTCTAGAACTAAACATTTCCACCTCCTTAGCAAAACAAACAGCTCTGATCCCATTTCTCTTCCCCTATCATCCAAACCTTGTACACAAGATGTAACATTCATGCTGGTGGTGCGACGTCGTTTGGCCGTACGACCGTTGTTTTGTCGTCGACGTTGTGCCTCTCATCGGCGTTTCCTGTAGGGTTTTATTTGTGCCTTTTCTCTTCCGGCGGACGATCATCCTTGCGCTTCCTCATCAGTTCACCGTCGACGCTTTCGCCGCCGTTCTACTGCAAGGTTTGTGTTGGTTTGTGCTTTCAATCTACTGGTTCGTTGTAGGTCAACCATTTGGGTTGTGTTTTGGAGATCCCGTTCCAGATTTGTCGACTCCTCCACGTCAGAGAATGGGTTCTTTTTTTTTTGTATTGTTGTTTGTTGTATGTGTTTATGTTGTTGTCTTTTTTCCCTTTCCTTATTTCTTTTGTTTCTATGTTTTGTTGTTCAGAGCTGAGATTGGTGGGTGCGGACTTGACTTTTTGCTTTGGTTTCTTAAACCCGAAAGGGTTCGGTTCCGTTAAACCCGAAAGGGTCTATTTGGTTACTAATGTATTGGACTCATCCCACGATCTGAGTTCTAACGCGTCGGATTGTAACTTGTTGTGTTTGGTGGCATGTACGCTTGACTCTCTGATGATTCCAAATATGTTGAGATCTGCAAGCTTCAAGGCAACTTGTCCGCTTACACTCTGGTTCGTCGTGCTCGAAAGAGCTTTATGCTTGCTGCTTGTGCAGGGAGTTGTTGGCACTTGGATTTGTTACCGTGGTGGCGGTCAATCCATTCGCTAAAATTAAATCCTAATTGTTCTTGATGAATGTTCACTTTTCATTTTTTTTTTGGTAATCTGGTTTCGTCCCCGTACGCGGGTTTGCTGGGTTATGTTCATGATTAGTGAATTTTTATTAGGATATTTTAGGACTGATTCACTTTGTCTGATTTATAACGATGTATCCCCATTTTGGGTTTTACCTAGGTTAGGTTTTATATGTCCCCCCAATCTCTGCATCTCTTTCTTTTTTCCTTAATATATTTTTCTTTTTGGCTTAAAAAAAAACAAAATTTCATAAAAAAACACCGTTAATAATTTTCAAACATTAGCGCAATAAAAAGAGCGGAAAGGAGATGTCAAATTATATGGTATAATATTTATATAATGTTACGCCGTTCGTGAGTGAAGGAAACTGTTCGTGTGGACTAAGTAAAGGCGCTGCCGATTGAGTGGTGCTCGTGAACGATCAAACAAATTTGACATTAAAGAAACTACACTACATGAGGTAATACTTCGATTCTTAATCATATTCTTTCGTAAGGATCCATTGAAAGAAAAATTACTTTTTTTTATCTGTTTCGTATTCTGTATTGATATACGATTTCTCTTCATGGTATTAGAGCCACTTACGAAACCATGAGTCGGTTTCTATGTTATTACAGTTTTAATATGATTTTGAATCAGTATAATAATAATAATAATAATAATAATAATAATAATAATAATAATAAAAATCAATAAAATTGGGTTGATTGATCTCATATATGTGACATATGATTCTAACGCGACATCTGTATATATATGATATACATATTGTATCATTTGTTCAATTGTTTTAAATGATTGGTGTGAATTTGGATGATCGATAGCTTGAGCTTCAGAACCGATACTAGGGAAGCATCAACGAATCGATTGTTCATACTGAATGAACAATCCTTGAAACTATAGATGTTTGATCGTCGCATTAGGGTTCATACCTATACAAGAGTTGTATTGTTATGGAAAACATGATGCGGCTAGGGTTTACACAATCATATAAAAAGTTGATGTGATTAGGGTACACATTGGCTGCCCTGGAAGTCCCTGCAAGGGGTGCTGTCCTGGAACCACCGTCTGTTTACCGGGTAGCGAAAACCCCAGCTAACTCTATGTAGTGTGATCAGTAGTCAATGATTAATTAATTAATAATTCAATTTTTAATAATAATATTTGTGTGTTTATTGTTATTAAATAGCATGGAGAATGGTTTTGGCCTTAGTATTTTATTTTGTTTTGTTTTGGGAATTATTGAAATAAGACATTCGTGTCGTGCCTTTCTCTTGTATCTCTATATGTAATTCTTTTCTCATCTCACTCCCTCATATGTAAGACGAGTATTCTTTATGTAATGTAATATTGAAGAAGAGAACAAGACAATGAGGATTTCCATGAAGATCTAACTTAGATAAGTATAGGTTGTTCTTAGGTTTAGCTTAGGTTTTCTCATTGGCTTGAGGGAAAAATTGTGTTAGGGGCCATAACCATATCATTTTATTATTATGTATGTTGATGCATGTTTGAGAGATGATTTTATGTGATACATATGTCGCGGTGAGGTGAGGTCTAACTAATTAAAAATCTCTCAAAATGAATATTAAGTTATATGATTTCGAAAGAATAGCACCATTCAAGCCCAGTATTGAATAATGTAGGTTTCGCCAATGCGAGATGCATTTTCTATATTGGTAAGTTGCGGTGAGGTGACTCGTTTACCCAACTATTATTTTTGGGTTTAACTTAACTAAACTAAATATAAAAAGATTATAAAGTTTAGAAGAAAGAGTTGGGAACAATCCATATGATGGATTTGAATAAGGAGTTATTCATCCAAATGATAAATATGAGAGTTGCATGAGATACAAGTAGATGAAATTCCTACCTAAATAACTGAGTTTTTTGTAATCAGCCTAACATTGACTTAAAATAAAGTGAAATGTGGATCTCATACCACTAGTAAATCCTCCAACAGTATTTCCCAAATCAAAAATCGAGGGTCATTTAGTTTGAGTAAAATAGTGAGAGCATATTTAATGTTGTGAATAATGAAGTTTTACTATTATTATTAGTAATTTGTAATTAGCTCATTAGTCATTAGTCAACCCCATTAGGTTAGAATAACCCATATAAACACATTAGTGGTTGTACATTATTTATCTCTAAAATATAATCTTTTGTTTTCACATAGCATTAGAGCTTCCGATCACTAAGGCCCTTGCTTCCGCATAAACCCTGGCCACCTTAATTGTGGCCTCTTTTGCTGCCTTCATTGTAGTTTCGGCCACAAAACAACCTCAAAACATTGTTCACCAAAGCAGATATTGTTCACAACCATCGATACTATTCATCGCGCATTGTTCACATTTGTTGACATTGTTCATCATGGCACTGTTCACAGTAGCAAAATTGTAACGGTTACCGGTACTGTTCATTCATGCAATACTATTCACTTGTTAGTCACTATTCATAAAAATATTTTTTTGTGAAGGAAAAAAAATATTATTTTCTTCGATTTGAAACTTGTTGTTTCAGAGTTTTTTTGTCTCTT
>Ga0315913_1009246_pt1 | contig 11571 bp, 6 predicted proteins | sample MpolsnodulesMG_FD_207736 | JGI IMG/M metagenome (GOLD analysis project Ga0315913, IMG submission 207736) | Medicago polymorpha root nodule microbial communities from Los Angeles, California, United States - small nodules | ecosystem: Host-associated > Plants > Roots > Nodule | place: USA... | reverse complement strand
ATTTCCTATTTAATGAATAAATAAATTAGAATAAATATTGAAATAGAATAAAATCGAATTTATTTTAAGTGCATAAATAAATTAGAATATAGCAAATAAATAATTTAGAATAAATTGAACAAATAATTTAGAATAAAGTTAATAAAATATTTTAGAATAAAGTAAATAACATAATTTGAAAATAGTGAATAAATTAAAAAAAAGTAGCTACTTTGCACCGCTTAACTTGCGCCGCTCCACTTAACTTGCGCATTATTTTACATTTGCGCTAATTAACTAGCGCATGGGCATTTTGGGTATGGCTGCAGGGTGTGAATGTTTTCTGCTGGGGGAAGAGCAGTAATCCACGCCTTAATCAAAGAAAAAAAAGTTCTTGTTTTTTTCTTTCTTCCAACAACACTACTTCTTTCTTCTTCTCAATCTCTCTCTCATTCCCTCCCGACCTCCATCTCTCAGCCAGACGCTGCCACACACCGGTAACCACCACAAATCCAACATATATCTATCTTTTAGACTCTAGTTCTCTGTTTTAGACAAGAATTCAATGTTATCAAACCATCCAATTTGTATAATCACTTAATCAATCAATTTGGAAAACTATTTCAAAGAATCACCCATAATATATTTTTTTCCGCATAATTGTGTGTTTATTTTATTAGGACCTATTTTTATTATGAAATCATATATGATTTGACAGTGTCTCAAATATGATCGATATGGTTGTTGTGTGAAGACTAGATAAATTAGCAAAATCTTGGTAATTTCAAACTCTTTATTTTAAGAAGAAAAACATGTCACTTTGTTTTGTTCGCTTGGTTGTTATAGTTGTTTTTAGTTTGTTTTTCCGGACTGAAAATGTCAAAAACAAGGTCAAGTAACACGAAATTGTTTTACATGTTTACTTTATACAAACGACTTTGGCTTAGTTGAAACAGTGTTATTCTTTTCTAAAGTGTGAAAAATACAAAGTCCTGTGATAAGGAATTGATTTACTCGCTGTCATTCATTTGAGTTGCATTTAACAACTCCTTAGTCGTAGGACATACTGATTGCACAATTGACTTTAATTGAAAAATAAATGATGATCATGATGGTATGTTTGATTAAGGGGTTACAACTTACTGCAACTGGCGAAGACTAATGTGTTAGAATTGTGATTAGCATTGTGAAAGCCTCATTGTCAAAAACAAAATAAGCATTGTTAAAGCCTTATTGTCAAAAAATAAAAAGTCTTGTGAAAGCCTAATTGAAGAATAATCTTTCTTTTATTTCAAGTTTCAGTTTAAAAATCATGTATGGAACGGTTGTCAACGATTCGATAAGGGTATACTTGCCATACAAGTTATTGTAATGTGAAAGTAAAAATACTCACCACACCAGCAAGTTATTCACCATAACATATTTTAGTTTTTCTTTTAATGGTTCAAGGTAAGAAGTTATAAAACATAATAATCAATTTTTCGGATCAAAGGGGTAGCAATTTGATCACTAGCTCGCAAGTTGGTTTTATTTGGCTAAGTGGGTTACCACTCAATTGAGAAAAATGACCTTGATCACTTCCTTAGCTCTATACATATTTGAAAACGACAAGATTTATGCAAAACAGAAAGTGTAAAATGCAATTGTCGATCACTCATTATTTGATATTACATGAGGGTGCACATAACTCACCGGCTAGGCCAAAAAGTTAGATAATGGAACGATATTGCATTACAATAGTGTTAGTGTCTGTGTGTGTCATTACAAACCTAGATCGGTGTTTTGAAACTAGCATCTACAAATGCCTCTACCCATGTTTCTTACAATGGAAGTCTATGTCTAATACAAGCTAAGTGAAAAGATCAATTTCGGATTTCATGTCAAAACAATATTTAGTGTAGAAATTGAGACATTGACATAACAAAATATGATTTATATATAACCATCCAGACCAAGTATTTAATCAATTACACCTAATCCCAACACAAAGATTGAATAGTTACACATGATTGTATAACTTACGATACACAAACGATGACAAGATGTTGCATCAATTGACTTGATCTACAAGTCTCCAATGTTTCCACCTTGTTTTTGTCTTACTTTTCTCTCCTTTTTTTCTCACTCTAAACTTGCTAAGACAAAAATGACTCAAAATGAGGTTGGAAACCTTTATTTATAGATTTCTGGAAAAGTTTATTTTCTCCAAGTGAGTAAGTCATTCGTTGGGATAACGGATCTTACTTAACCAATGGGTTTCTGCCAGCTCAACTCACGTGAGACTTAAACCGCCAACACTCGCCAAGCGAGTGGATTCTTCGCTGGGAGAATTTTCCCTATCATGGCTTTGAGCTCTACATGGAATCACATGATATTTGATCTCCTCGACAGGAAAACGTCTTGATTGGCCTCTTTTTAGATCGTTGATTTGTCCATTCATTCCGTTGCTATAAATAACAACAAAAATGTGTTGGAAACAAAGTAAAAAGTACAAGGAACCTAATATGGACTTGGCTTTAATATATTTACGAATTAGAGGTTTCCATAAGGTTTTTTTTTTTTTTTTTTTGCAAAATAAGTTAATAAATGCCTTGAATTACATAAGCAAATAAAATCAATTTGACACTTGTTAGAGATTAAGGTTTAGATATTAACTTGACGGAGCAATGAAAAAAATATAGGAAATAGAAAAGAAGCGATGACAATACTGATTAATTGTTGATGACCACACGACCTCCAATTGACAAATGTTGATTCTTCCAACAAGAGAGTCTATTTTGAACATCAATGATTGCCACATCGAAGCTCTTCTCGAGTTTTCCATAATTGGGACATCCTCCTTTAGCCACAATTGGTGAATATTCATCCTCACAATAATGCTTTTGTGAAAATTCACTTTTAATCCTACCATTACCTCGAAAAGTAGTATATTCGCCTTTATGTTCTGGGTATTTAACCAACTCTTTTCTCTTATGATTAAGGTATCATTGGTATTAAGTAGATGTGAGATATGTTCACCGCTGTCTTCAAACTTAAAAGCCCTGAACTTGTCCACTTCCATTGATTTTCTCATCAACTCACTTAATCCCTCTATCACGATCAGGAAAAGGAATAACAACAAATGAGCGCCCTACTTCAAGTCATGTTCCATCACAATCATTTTTGTGGGGATACTGTTCACGAGGGGTGAGATCGAAACTGATTTTAGGCACCTATCAATCCATCTCCTCCACTAATCGGGAAAATCCATTTGTTGCATAAGAAAATCAGAGTACTTCCACATCCGATAAAATTGAAACTATATAAATAAAATCAGATACTTTTTTTCTTTCAATAATACATAAATGGGTGTTTGCCGTGCGTAGGGGTGGCAAAAATACTCATTCTCACGGGTATCTGTGGGTAAAATCCGTCACGGAGACGAGATGGACAGCTAAACAAGTATCCATGAGTATAATAAACGGGTATTTGATTACCTATTATTATATGGGTACGGACACGGATTTGATTTTATCAATAGGTACCCATATTCGATAATAAATTAAGTAAATTACTAAAATATCTTTATATATCTTGTCTTATTACTTAAAGTTCTTACCTTATTGAAGGAAATTTTACCGCCCACCTAAGACTCCTCATGAATAAATTAAGTAATTTTTAATTTTTTATATTCATCTTATTAAGTTCACCGTTTTTACTTTATTAACATCATAAGACATATCTTATGAATTATGTAAGAATCTTGATTTTTCTAGGGATTATGTATGATTAATGAAATTTTGAATGGATTATGTATGAATATTTAAAAGTTGAAGTGTTTTGATAATTAAAAAAAAAGTTATTATTTGTTAAAAAAAAAAAAAATTAAAAAATTCTTCAAAACAATATTAATTAATTAAAAAATTCATGGGTACCCATGAATACCCACTCATGGATACCTCAATATCCGTGGGTACCCCATAGTGGGTACCCATGAGGGTACGGGGCGGGCACGAGTATCATATTTATCAAACAGGGCGGGGACGGGTATCATACTATATGTACCCATGAGCATCCATTGACACCCCTAGCGGTGCGGTTTGATTCGATTTTGAGACTAAAAGTTATCCAAACCGCATAATAAAAAAGCACGTGGTTTGGTTTAGTTCGGTTGACTTTTAAAATGAAAATCGAACCAAACCAAACCAATGTGGTTTGGATTGGTTCGGTTGTTGTGGTGTTTTGTGAGACAGTACAATTGTTTGTTTTCAACATTAAAATCAAGTTAAAAGTTAAATAAAACTTATTTTCAACAATGTTTCAATTTGATACAACATTACAATTTTATTTTCATTCTCCTATCAACATAGGCCAAATTAAAAACATGAACCAAAAAACAATTCTCTTCTATAAGAAATGCAAAAGTCTAAGATTTTTTTATTCTCTAAAAGTTCACATTGAGTTTCTATTCAAGATATATCTAACATAAACATATATGCGAAAGTGCAAGTATAATTAAATTAAACTTTAAAATCAAAAGTATGCATCAATTATGTTTGATATATTTAACATAATACAATTTTAAAATCAAAAGTATAGAACAAACTTAACAAGAGGAACAATATGTCTTAGTTAAGAGAGAGAACATGACATTCTATAAAAAATTTCATTGAATTTATATGACCAGGAGGGTTTGTGACCTAAGTTTAATTAATGCTTTCCTTATGTTGTGGTTTGGTTTGGTTGCTAAAATAAAAATATAAACTGAACCAAACCATACGGTTGAGTAAATATATGATCTGAATACATTCAAACCAAATATGGTTTTTGTGATTTTCGGTTTGCATTGGTTCAATTAACGGTTCTTTAATTGTATTGGTTCGATTTTAAACACCTTTACTTATAATTAATAAAAGAGAGAGAGTGACTAGTATTTTTTTAAAGTCAAAGTTCATTTAATTTTTGTAAACATCGATTTGTTGTTTGTTGGTGTACTTCCATGACTGAAATGAAGATGATGAGCAGTAACTTTTAGAATTAATTCATATTCACACGTACGCGCTGACCTTTTAATTTCAATTTTTAAATATGGATCTGTACTTTGTGCATGAGGAGGATGATATGTAATCAGTAATCACGCACACAAACGCGCAAATATTTGTAAAATATGGAAATAGTTCAAGGCCACGCAAAGCACAATTATTTTCATTTTTGGTTAAGGTACTTTTTTGAGCCATATATATGTCTAGTTGTCTTAGACAATGATGAAGCACGATTTTGATTCAAAAAAGTAATAATGATGAAGCACGATTCGCACGTTAAAGTTAGCAGAAAATGAGAGAAGAGACACAGACAACACGTTTTTTTTCTTTTGAAGTGAGGGTAGCACTTGAGCGAGTTGATGATATTAGTCTACCACGATGTTATAAGTGACTTTTTTTTTTTATTAGGTTTTTTTTTTTTGCAATTATGATATTATAGTTGTTTAATATCACAAATATCATTAACTACAATGTCAATCAAGTGCTATTCAGGGAGACATAGACCACATGTAATATAGATAACCTCTTTAGCAAAATTTATTTAAAAATCTTGATTAAAAAAAATTATTAATTTTTTTTGATATCATGACCGTACAATAAGCTTCTACAAGGAAGTAAGAAAATGTATTTGAATACATGATGCATATTTCTTTTAAAGCTTGTTTGATGGTCAAGATAAAAGATATGATATGATAATTATATACCATGTTTCAATCTAATATTTGATGGTCAAGATAATTATATCATACATTATTTCAATCAAATGTTTGATGAGACATCAAAATTCGATAAACTAATTCCGACCATCAAACGAGCTTTAAAAGGAAAAAAAATACTAATTTAAATTTTTTAATAAGGAAATTTTTTTTTTTGCAAGGATAGTTTTTCATTTATGTATAATATATATCATATATTTATTTGGCTCTTGAGCATAACTCAGTTGGTATGGACAATGCATAATATATGCAAGGTTCAAGGTTTGAACCCCGGCCACCACAAAAAAAAACATATATAAGAGAATTCCTCAAAAAAAAAAACATATATAAGAGAATTATTTATTTACTCGTGTTTTTTTTAAATAAAATTGTTTATTTAGTAGTGGTAATGAATATTCTTAAAAATTTATATAAAATTATTTAACTGCTTATACATTTTTTTCGAATATTTTTAATTTATAAAATTTAAAATATTAAAAACTAATATAATACACACACACCAACATGTCACTGTTATGAGTTGCACTAAAAATATGATGTGATAAAATAATGATATTTTTATTTTTTGAAAGGATAAAATAATGATATCTTGTTTGTTATCTCGTATGTATCAAATATATGTCAGCACAAGTGTTTATCTTGCCCCTATTTTATGATATTTTATTTATCTTTGTATCATATATTATCTCTATCTTCTTCATTCTATTAGAAGGGTCTTTGTAGTGTCTTTAATTATATTCTTGAATTGTTTTTTCTTATCGGTTTTTTCTTTTTATCCTTGAAGGTAAAAATAATCTAACAGATCTTCCACTTGGACCATGTGATGACCAGAAGGATTAACATTAAACCATAATTGTATATCGTACATTAAATTTTTTAATCAATCATATACAATTGAACATAGATAATTGGATCATGGCGGTCACAAGTTATTCATCATCTTGATTTATGCATCACAAATCAACTCAAAAAACTTTTAAAGATTTTTTTTTTTTAGGTTTCCATATTATAAGTATACAACTTCCGTTTAGCATTGATTAATCTCTGTCGAGGAAGGTGTTGGGCACACAAACCGAGCTCTTTCCTTTCAATCTAATTTTATATATACGCGAAGAAATTAAACCCCTAATTACTTGCTTAAGAGTTTAAATATTTTACCACTTAAACAAATTCATTATAAATTTTAAATAATACCTTAATCTGTGTCTTTAACGTCTTTTTGAAGACACGTTTTGTCATCACGAGAAAACAATAATGTATACCATATAACGCGGGTAACAAGAAAAGAAAATTAAAACATAATGCATATGAAATAGACTCCATTTCGTTTTTTCTTTTCCTTTTCAAAGTAATGTTTGAGCAATATATGTCTTGTTGAGACAATGATGAAGCACAAATCGCACGGCAAAGTTAGCAAAAAACTAGAAAAAGAAGAGACATGCAACACATGGACTATAGATAACCTTGTCAAATTCACATTTATGATGGACTAGGCAAACAACCAGAGATTGAAAAAGATCTCTGTCTTTCAATATTCACACTCATTGATTTAGCCTTACTAGTATACAATTTCTTTACATTAGAACTTTGATCCTGCATTAACCTAGCCAAGCTTCTCTTAGCGTTGGCTCTAAAAGGACAATTTGAAGCCAAAAAACCATCCACTAAATGTAGGTAAGCTTCCAAGTCATGACAACATGCCATGTCAGCATCCGGCTTCAAAAATGGAGACATCTTCGTATCCACACGCAGCTCGGATCCCACATGAGTGTAAGCCAATGGTGTTTTCTCATCAAGCATGTCAACTACACCACCAAAGTTAAAACTTCTCAATTTTTGTTCAAACTCTTCACTCAATAACATTCCAGGAACTCTAGTAATCACGTCTTGGGAATTTACTATTCTCAAAACTTTCACGTTTTGGGAAGTGATTTTGTTCCCATAAGCCTTGTTACCAACTTTGGGTCCACCAAAGGAAAAAACAGCCACGGGTGGCACGTTTGGACTACAAGTGCTAATGTCATCAGCTACCAATAAAGCCAAGGCTGCGCCGAGGCTGTGACCGGTTACCGTTATGCTTAGTGTCTCGCCTTCGTAAACTTCCATGAGTCGCTTCACTTCTTCGATCACCGACTCGCCTAAGCTCGGGATGTGGGTCCCTTTTGTTTTGTATAAACTAAGGAAACCACACTCGACTTTGGCCTTTTTTCCGTGTTGTTCTTCCGCTTCTATTAATTGGGCTCGCATATTCTCGGCCCATTCAAGACACGTGGCAGTTCCACGAAGAGAGATAACAATATCTCTCCTTCCTAATCTTGAAATCTCTCTTTTGTCGTCGCAAACAGCCACATATCCAATCCAGCTGGATCTCTGGGTCATCCATCCGAGATCCGGAGCCACATCATCAACCCATTTAGGTAAACCAATTGATGATGTGGCATATAAACTTTTAGTTACTTTATACGATTTATCTGGAAGTGACACATGGCGTGTTTGTGGATCATCTTGTCCTGACATGGCTGGGTTGGAGTGAAAAGAATGATACGCGGCTTGTACAAACTCACCGTAACGAACAACCTCTCGACGAAGATTCTCGTCGAGAGGATCTAACATTCCTTTCCAATCATTGCAGCCATGGTATTCTCTCCAATGACTGCCAAGCGTGTTACGGGGAGAATACTCAGCTGTTTTGGAAAGGAGACGGTGGAGATTTTTGAGGTGATGCGGTGACATTTGATCATCTGTTGTTTTCTTGTCTGATGACCATAAGTTTGATAGGTCAAGATTTTCTAAAATGTTCTTTGTTTTCTTCTCAATTATGGTTGTTGTTGTGGTTGGATCATTTGTTTGAATTGGTGGTTGTTGTTTATGGAGAAATTTATCAAGATTTGAGAGATGTAACTTGGTGGAAGAAAGTGGTTTACGAGGAGGACAAATTGGTGGGAGTTGGTGGTTAATGGAAGAGGCTGATCGGCATGTGAAGGTGGGGTGTTGTCTAGTTTGGAACATGTTAAGGTTGTGAGATGGTAGAGTTGAATTGATCATCATAATGTTGAAGACAAAGACAGACAGCAGAGGAATGAGAATTTTATTGTGATGTGCTGTCCTGTCCTCTCGCAACGCAAGCTACTTGAAAACAACCAACTAGTCTGAAATGAAATGGATGAAGGTGTGTATTTAAAGAGGAGTCTTTGGTTGGATATTGACAATGTTGTTTTTCGTCATTTATTAGTAAAAGAATCAATAAATCGTGGGATGGGACCTTTGATAAAATAATTAAACGGGGGAAATATTTTATGCTGCAGTCAACACGCCCGGATCCATTTTGTTTTTCCTTTCAAACAAACAATAATATCCAACTCGCTTTTGCATAGACCATAGAGCAAAAACATTTGGAAAATATTTTTTTGTACCCTAAATAAAGAACAAAAGGGAATAATATGCGGGCGATGTGATTTTTTTTTTATTTTAAAAAAAAGCCAAAATGGTGTATATATATATATATATAAAGAAAACTACCCCTTACGACATACTTTTAGGTTGAACTTTTCTTTTCAAAAATACCCTTAATTTTTAATTTTAATTTTATTTTAAATAAAAATAGCACATGTAACAAATAGATAAAAATAAATTTAATTTAAAGAGAAAACTCACACAATTCCTTATGAATTGTTCTTACTCTTAGCCAATTATAAAATAACACGTGGATTACTAATCCATGTCACAAATCGTCCCCGTTAACTCTATTTTACCTCGTTAACCACGTATCAAACTCACAAAAAACTAGCTCAAAACAAAAATCCATGTTACATTTTTATCAGCCGATTTTATGTTGTACATCTGTATTATTTCCCTCAATACAACTGACAAAGATTGCCAAGTATTTTCATATCCTTCCAAAAAAAGCAGTATTTCCATATTATTTTATTACTTCCACAAAAAACAGTATTTTCATTTATTTTATTATTTTATTCTTCCTTAACTTTTGATCAATTGTAAAAAAATGAGCAAAAAATAACGGTAAAGATTGGACTTTAAAACCTCTAAAAAACAGATTAGTAACAAACGTGAGCAAAAATATTGTTAATGATTGGACTTTAAATCCTCTAAAAAAATATTAGTAACAAACGTGAGCAAAAAATGATGTTAAAGATTGGACTTTAAATCCTCTAAAAAAAGATTAGTAACAAGCGCGAGCAAAAAAAATAATGTTAAAGATTGGACTTTAAATACTCTAAAAAAAATATTAGTAACAAACGTGAGCAAAAAAAATGTTAACGATTGAACTTTAAATCTTCTGAAAAAAGATTAGTAACAAACATGAGAAAAATATAATGTTAAAGATTGAATTTTAAATCCTTAAAAAAGATTGGTAACAAACATGAGCAAAAAATATTGCTAAAGATTGGACTTTAAATCCTCTATAAAAATATTAGGACTCAAAATATTTTAGAAAAAGATTTGTTAGCACTATATTAAATATAATAAGTAGTGTTATCATAAATCATAGTTCGTTCCCGCAATGTTTAGTTTTTCTCAACCTCTCAGCCCTCTACATCAGAATTCAGAATTAACCTTTAAGTTTTTTTCTTTTTCTTTCATGTTACAACTAATCAAAGTCGATTTTTCTTTTTCGTTCATGTTACAACTAATCAAAGTCGATTAATTTTATGGATTATATTTGACTTTGCTGGTTTGTAAGTGATTATGATTCAAAAATAATTTTGTAATATGTCTTGACAATATTTTGTTTACAAATCAATATATCAATAATTTTCATTAATATTTTAAAATTTTAATCAAAATTATACAAACAAACATAATAAAATAATCACGTGTGTTAGCGGAGTATAAAGAGCGCGTGCCCGTCTTTCCGCTAGTATATATATAAATAAAAAGAACCACTAAACGCTTTAGCACAGGGAGTGCCAAAACGCCTAAACACAATAAAAGTTCAGACATCTTATACAACGCTATTGAGGTGCAAGAGAAACATAACAAGAAGAATGAAACACAGAAAAACAACAAGCTAAAAAACTGAGTTCAAGCAGGTTAAAGGACAGCGCCGCCACTCTTGATAATCAAAATCAAAATCAGTGTATTTCGATTTCAACCACCAGAAAGACTGAAGCTTTACCATTTCACCTAACACAAGCAAGTTGTCCTCTTTTCTTTGAAAAATTCTATTATTTTGTTCTTTCCATATTGTCCAGACAACTAACAGCCACATAATGTGCATGGATTCTGTCGTCTTCTTTGAAAAACCACGCAGGCCACCAAACTGATGCAAGTGCTCAAAAAACTGACAATGAAAAATTGTTGAGAGACTAAGCGAATCGGCGACAAGCTTCCACAAATCACCAAAGAAACTGCACGTAATAAATAAATGCTCCCCGTCCTCATTGGAACCGCAATTAGCAACACATCCTTGATCAGATATTTGTAAGACCCTCCGTTCGAAGAGTTTAACTCTAGTAGGAATCCGGTCAAGAAAGAGACGCCAAGCAAAAATCAACACTTTAAGAGGCACCGCTTTTAGCCACAAGAAATTAATATTATTATGTTGCCGATGCCTATCGTGCTCCAATTTTGTTAAAAAATAATAAGCAGAACTAACAGTGTAACAATTAGTAGCATGTAACTTCCAAATTCATTTATCGACACGGTCAACCTGAAAAGTGAACTGTGTTAGGCGAAGACTCTCCCGCTCTTGCAAAATCCTCCACCACCACTTACCTAAAAGAGCAAGATTAAACTCCCTCAACCTCCGCACTCCCAAACCTCCCTCCTCCTTTTGCAAACAAACAATCTCCCATTTTATCCAAGTAATTTTCCTAATATCCTAACATCCCGCC
>Ga0315913_1009239_pt1 | contig 11575 bp, 11 predicted proteins | sample MpolsnodulesMG_FD_207736 | JGI IMG/M metagenome (GOLD analysis project Ga0315913, IMG submission 207736) | Medicago polymorpha root nodule microbial communities from Los Angeles, California, United States - small nodules | ecosystem: Host-associated > Plants > Roots > Nodule | place: USA... | reverse complement strand
GAAGAAATTATACCTGCAGGGGCTTTGAAAAAGGAAAGAAAGTAAACCGGAAGTGAGGACATGACAGACTTCAAGAGAACCAGACGGCCACCGGAAGATAGGAGATTATTAGTCCACGACGCCAGGCGAGTAACAATGCGATCGACAACCGGTTTCCAAAAGGACAACTTCCTAGAATCACCACCAATTGGGAGTCCCCCGAAACATTATACATGAATTAAAATTCTAACCGTAGTGGAAGACAAATCTATTTGATCTAAAATATAGTTATTTCACCTTTACATCATTTTTATTTATCTCTTTCATTACGTGGGAACCTTTTAATGTAAAAAAACGCAAATTAAAAAATAAAATTAGAATAAATCACAAAGATTGTTTCGATGCAATATTTTTTTAACAAATCGATACAATAACTTTTTTATAAGAAGATAAATTAGCCTACTTAAGTTGACAAAGGATAGAATCGAACCTAAAACCTTGAGGAGGATCATACCCCCAGATCTCAAATCAATACCACCAGACAAACTCAAGTGGGTTGATACAATATCTTTTGTAAATGTTAGTTTCCGTCAAATATAAATATAAATAATTATAATTATATCATCTCCATCAAATATTTTACAAGGTAACTTATTTTTTCCTAAATGTTCCTAGGGGTGTAAGTGGTTCGGACGAAACCGATGTCGAAAATCAAAACCGAACAAAACCGAAAATGTATCCTATCTTGTTTGGTTCGGTTCAAAACCGAACCGAACCAACCTAAACCAATCTAGTTTGGTTCGATTTTCGGTTTTTTATTTTGAGATCCAAATCCAATGAATCGATGAACAAAACCGATGTTAACCTCACTCCCCATTTTAGTAATATTATCCCTCCTCACACACACTTATAATTAAGCTCAAAATTAAAGTCCAACATAAAATACTCCTTAATTCATTCACTTTCTCTCATTATCATATCATCTCATCACTCACAGTCTATTTCGTTTCTACTGAAAAAGAACACTAGCCATTGGTCACACCTAATCCATCGTTCGTTATCGCCGTTGGGATCGTCCATCTCTTATTAGTTTTTCATGTTAGTTATACAAAGTAGTTTGAAAAACAAAGAACATGGAAAAGGAAGTTCTATAAAATATTTGAGTATGTTGTATGCATGAAATAAAAAGTTGTGAAAATATGAAATTTTTTAAATTGAGGAGGATCATATACCCAGATCAACCGAACCGATACAAACCGAACCGATGAAGATTTCATCAGTATGGACTTTTTGACTAAAAATCGATCCAAACTGAACCGTTACACCACTAAATGTTCCTATTCCTACACTAGTTTCCTTAATAAGAACAATTAATTAGTCCAACTTAACAAACTAATTATATTTTTCCCTGTAAAAAAAAACTAATTATATTTTTATTTGGGTTTCTCGCATAAAGTAGTAGTACACAAAAATGAATGGAAAAAAAACCAAAAAATAAATAAAATAAAAATGAAAATTTTTGCTTCTAAATAAAAAAAACCCACACACAACATTGCTAAAAACTCTCCCCATACAGATACTACCATTTTTTGAGCAGAGCAGGAAAGGGTGGTTTACTCATCATGAACTACACTCACGTCACCAACCACCGCATCACAGGTAAACCTTCTCTCTCTCACTCTCCTTTTAACGTTCACTTCATCTATTACTTTCACTTTCTTACATTTCTTGAGACCCCAAAAAACTGAAATGCAAAAATCACAACCCAAACGAGCTTTTCTTTTTATAGCTGCAATTTGCATTGTCACATTTCCCACTTGTTCTAGTTTTTTTCTTTATTTTATGAAACTGAAGTGTGATTAAACAAATATATACTTTTGTTTTCAACTAAAAATTTGATCTTGTGCATGATATTTAATATTTTACAGTTAATACCAATGGCCGACAGTACTTGTTGCTGCCTAGGTTATTCGTGACATGTATTTGATTTTGACCCTTTTTTTTTTTAGAAAGATTTTGACCCTTTTCATCAACCTTTACAATTTTTATTTTTTTTTATTTCTATGGTTTTGTATTTGAGAATGAAAAGGGGAACAACCTATGAAGCATCGGCACTAACACGTACACGACACTGACACGTCAACATAAAAAATAACTTAAGAAAATGACTAGATTGAATGAAATCATGTTTTCGGTGTCGGACACTGACAAATGTTGGACACCGACACTTGTCGGACACTGAACGCCTTTGAATAGAAGTGTCGATGCTTCAAAGGAGAAACATATTTAATTTTTAATTTTTTTAGCTTCATTTATGGTTGGTGTTGTTATTTATTGAAAAAATGGGACCCATTTGACATTTTATAACATGATCATAGTTTTTTTTTTTTAAATATGTTATGCCCCACTGGGCCATTGACATTGATTCTTCATGAATTTTTTATGTGTTATCTATGATGTATGAGATTTATAATGAGGTTTACCTTGTTGAAGTATACTAGGGCCCTGTTTGGATAAGCAACTTATTTGCAACTTATAACACAAGTACTTACTGTGATAAGGGTTTATGTATAAGCTACTTATATAGCAAAAGATAAAATAGAGTTAAATTATATTTGTATAAGCTATAAGCTGTTTTCATAAGCTATATTGGAGAATTTATAAAAATAAGCTGAAAACAGCTTATAAACATGTCATAAGCTGTTTTCAAAAGTTCCCCCAAACAGTCTCACACAACTTATATTAGTAGATAAGCTCAAATGAGTCAATCCAAAAAGACCCCAGGTCCACATCTTTGATAGAATGTGTACGCGAATACTTGTGAAAATGTGCATTTCTTGGAGGTGAATACTTCTGATTTGATTCCTTGTGAAAAGTAAATTACTTGGGGAAGAAGTCTTATTCTGCTTGTTCTATCAGTCTTAAACATGATTGCTTTCACTAGAAGGATAGTTGTGGATTTTAATCAAAAGTAATTTTCTGGCATGGATACTTATATACTTATCGAATACAAATGAGTTTGTAGTCGATGCTTAGTTCTGAGTTTGTTGTCGATGCTTAGTCAAATTACAATTGATTGATATATGCTGTTAAGATGTCTCGTTATACTAGTAGCAGTTATACTTCACCTAATTTTCTAAAAAGTTCTGGTTATTGATCTTAAATGTTGTCAATTTTATGTCATTAGTTGTGTTTTTTTATGTACATGGTTCTTAGCTGCTGCTGCACATGTTATGTCAATAAACACTTCTACAATTTGGTTGGTCACCTGGAAAAATAAGAAATTATGACCTTTCCTTGTTCTAATAACTTTTGCCTCTTTTCTTTTAGTAATTATTGTTGTTTCTTTAGATTTTCTCAATGCAAATAAAGGTTTAATGCATCATGTGAAGTAATATCAATAGATCTTACAGATGATATAAATGCAGATTGATGACTGACCTCTTGAGTTCATTGATTACAGATCCTAATAGGACAAGGGATGCGGTGAACTGGGAGAATCATATTCACTTAATGGAAATTCAGGCTTACAGTTCCATGTTGAAGGCTTTTATTGCTCAATCAGAACTTCTTACTTGGGTAAATATTTATTCTAAATCTGTTCTCTTTGACTGAGTTTGTCTCGTTAAATATGCTCTTGCAAATCCTCTATCCTTTTATGCAAGGTATATGCTGAAAATTTGTTTGTGGCTGTAGGGAAAAGAGGAGCTCTTGACTGAACTACGAAAGGAACTAAATATCACAGATTCTGAACATGGAGAAATTCTGACTAAAATAAACTCCGATGACTCAATTAAATGGATAAGGTGTTTGCAAATGTTTTTGTGCTATTATTATGCACATCTGTTTGGATATTATGATATTGTATTGTGAAATGCAGAAGCTTCACCAATTTTTTAACATTTTATGTTGCAGGGAGCAAAGGAAAATGGCATATCATTCTCAAGCTCATGATTCTATCAATGCTAATGCTTCTGGGTGTACTTCTGCTTCAGTTGGAAATTGTACTATAAGATTGCAAACTCATTCGCATGCTCAGGATTATATCAAAGCTAATACTTCTGGGTGTCCTTCTGCTTCAATTGGAAATTCTACTGTAAGATTGCAAACTCATTCGCATGCTCAGGATTATATTAAAGCTAATACTCAAGCTCATGATTATATCAAAGCTAATACTTCTGGGTATCCTTCTGCTTCAATTGGAAATTCTACTGTAAGATTGCAAACTAATTCGCATGCTCAGGATTATATTAAAGCTAATACTCAAGCTTATGACTATATCAAAGCTAGTACTTCTGGGTGTCCTTCTGCTTCAATTGGAAATTCTACTGTAAGCTTGCAAACTCATTCGCATGCTCAGGATTATATTAAAGCTAATACTACTGGATGTCCTTCTTCTTCAATTGGAAATTCAGTTATAAGATTGAAAGCCCCATCCTCGGCTGCATTTTATCCCCAGAATAACTTATCACGCAGTAAAGCTTCTCATAGTTCTATTCATATTCCTGCTTCATTGCCTGTAAGTAAAATCGGTTCAATACAACTGTGAAAATTGTTTATCTTGCACTCTTGCTGCAGAGCTTGTTTGGTTTAGGTCTTGGATGTGTTCTGGATATTCAAAACCGCATTGGAGGAAAAATTAATAGCTTGAATTTTTACATTAACAGTCTTTGGGTTATATGCCTCATGGAAAATAATTGTCTAAGAATATCCAAAGTTCTTTTGCTTTTCTAAGACCATTCAATTCTTACATACATAATAAATTTGATTCTATTCATTTATCTTGTAACATGAATAAAAGGAATTAGTCCTTTGATCTTTCTGGGCTGTTTTTTTGTTGTTGCAACTTGCAAAGCTTGCCATTGTACATAATTCCTTACGCATTCTTTGAGTTGAGTTGGGCTATTTTTCTTCTTGATTAATCACTTTGGAAATCAAAAGCTCCCTCTGAAGTCAACTCTTTTATTTGATCTGTGGTACTTAATAGAATTAATAGTATAATAATAATATTGTAGGTTTGTAGGATGCATAAGGCTTGTTCCACTGATATATGTCTAATGTGTCAAGTGTGGTGGTTGCTCAGAACCAGTGTCATTCATGTTCATACATTCTGCTGCTGTTTCTTTATGGAATTTTGAGGATAATTCTACCAGCCCTTGTTTATTAAACAAAGTACATTTAAAAGAGGCAACACTATGATTAGGTTATCGGTTATCACATGATTGTTTTTCCAAACACATGCAAATGCAGACTGTTTAAAAGGAAACACTTGAGCTGTTTATCTTATTAGGATAACATTGTTTTTCATTAGATGGACATTCTTAAGATTTGTACCAGCCTTTTCTTCCATCTACAGATAGACCGCGGTTATGGGAAAGTTCACAACCTGCTTTCATTTTATATCTATCATTATGTTTTTGGTAACTCTATCTATCATTTTTCTAATTACACAATATTATTAGTAATAGTTGAATGTGGCTTATTAATTGAATTTTGTCTGTGCCAGCCAAAATTTAATGACAATCTGTTGACTGCGGAGTTCGTCCATGGGAATGCTGATCAACCCAAGGAAATGTTCAACTATGATGCTCAGTTACCGCCTATTGGAAGAGGGAATGTGCCGAAACAAAATGATCAATTTAAGCAGTACTTCCCCCCATCCAAGTCTGTCATGTTAAACAACAAATCTGATCTAATTCAGATCCGTGCAACAGATAGGGTTATCCAAGATGTAAGAAATTTCTTATTTCATATCTATTTTTTATTGGTTTTATGTTAGTTACATTTTGACTGAAATTAAATGATCAGTTAAATAAAACTGGCAATATATGGAACTTGTAGATATGAAGTGATGACCAAGAAATGCACCTAGTAGATGTTAATGTGTTAAAATGTTGATGATCATTATCTATTCTATCATATTAAACTCGGGGTATCTTGATACTTGATACTTTGTTAGTATCATGGAATATGTTTTTGAATGTTGAATTGATTATGGAATGAGTGAATGTTGTTGTGTGAGGGCTAAGGGTGGAGGAGAGATAGCTAAGATGCCCCAAATTTTCAAAGATATTATTTTAGCATCTAAATCTTGTAGTTGATAAAATGGTTGCCATAGGTTCTTTTGTTATTGAATAGCACACACTCACAGCCTAAATTATTGAATAGTATTCACTCATGGACTAAATTATTCGAAGAAAGGCTAGCAATACATTTTCTGTCACATTATTTATTATTGGGCTAAATGCACATGTCCTAAGTCATGTGGGTCTCACTTCTTAACTGATGTGGTCTGCATGAATTTCATCAAACAATAAAGAGTATGTTGCTAGCATTCTTTAATTATTTATCTTGCTTGTTTTCTTTTTGATTGTTCCATACTTTGGTTCATGATTTGGTGCACTCAATGTTTTCTCTTGGAGGATCTTCCTTAGTATTAATATGATACAATCAAGATATGATAGAATATTTTTCATATTCAAACACTTCCCCCAAACTAAGTCTTAGTAAGTTTTATGTTAATTACAAGTAAGACTTGTTGAAAAAAATTTGAACACTATAATCTGGGATTAGCCGGACCATATATAAGATATATTTGGGGTAAAAACCAGTAGGGAACGTGTAGGACAGAAGTCAACAGAGAATGATACTATTCTAATACCCTGTTTAAATTATTGGGTTTGGATGTAGATGGAATATAGTATCTTATTCTCCTTTTTTCCGGGTGTTAACTCTCCGGTTCCCAGAGGATGGGCTCCTATTAATCCGGAGTTCGGCTGTGAGGTAAGTATAGCCCGACCAAAAATTGTTCCACCCAGTAATCGAACTCACGTTCTCCCGAATGATTCTTCCTTTGGTGGAGCTCATTAACCACTTGAACCCAATTACTTGGTTAATATAGTATCTTATAATTGGAAAATGCTATTTCTCTAGAAAAATAGCATCAAGAATTTTTCAAGACACAGTTGGCAAGTTTTGATTGCATGATTTATTTATTCACTTCCTATTTTTCAGCCACACCTCCTTGAATTGTGGCAAACATTGCATTGTGATTAATTTTCTTAGTATTGATTTCCACATTTCTTTATATTTTATTATAAATAAGGTAACAAATAATAAATCAGAAAATATGAAAAACCAATACTTAAAGATAATCTAAGATGCTGTAATTACACTTTGATACAATCAAACCACCGAGGCATATTTTTCACACATTCCGACAAACTCGGTGTGTTTACGCTGTATTTCAGGTGTTCTTTCTTTAAGTTCTCATTCCATTGTGTTGTTAATTTCTTAATTGTTACATTTGGCAGGTTGAGACAATACTTTTCAGTAGAGAGAAGCCTGGTCCGGCCGATATTGAGAAAGCGAAACAGATTCTTAAAGTAATTCCCGCCTTTTGAGATGCACTGAATTACCTTACATATTTGTCTTTAGGCAATTCTAACAAAGTGTGTTATATGAATGTATAATTTGGTTCAGGAGCAAGAAGGAGCTCTGCTTGAGGCACTTGGTAAACTGGCAGACGTGTTAGAGGAGGGTAATGATCACTTCCTCAACAGCTTGTTTTTATGAACGTACGTGTTACCATTTGGTTTTCTAGAAGACGGGGTGCTGGGAAATATTCAAAATTACTCATGGAGGACAAGCGATGGCTGAATGGACTTGGGGAATTTATTCTGATCCTTGAAATTAGGGTGTCTATATCATTATGTAGATATGATGCTTACTTTAGTTGCTGAATCCAGTTATGGAGGTTACTATATACTTAAGTAGACAAAATATATGATGATGCTAAAGCTAGTAGGTGACTGATGCGAGCTGAACACTTCCATATGACTTTTTTCAATACTTGTTGACTGATACTCCTGCTAACCATTTAGTTAAATGTATAGTGTAAAGGAGAATCCAACCCCTTTTTGTTCTTCAGGAAAAAAGTTGACATTTTCTTGTTAGTAGCATCATATTTTAAATCATATGATAATTTATTTTCTGGTATGAGTTATTAAAAGCATTTTTTTTTTGTATGAGTTATTAAACAGCTTATTTGCATCTTATAGCACAAGTGCTTATCATGATAAGCGCTTATGTATAAGTTCTTCCCGTAGCAAAAGATAAAATAAAGTTAAATGGTTTTTATATAATCTATAACCTGCTTTCATAAGCTATCTTGGAGAACTTGTGAAAATAAGCTGAAAACAACTTATGAACAATGTTGTAAGTTGTTTCCATAAGTTTTCCCAAACCGTCTCACAAAACTTATGCAAGTAGATAAGTTCAAGTAAGCCAATCCATTCAGATCCTTTATATATCATCTTAGACTTTAAAAAAGTTCGATCCTCAATATGGGTTCTAAGCTAAGGTGATGCCTTTTGTTTTGTGACTTTTTTGTTAGAGATTTACTTACTTTTTCCACCCTGCCGCCTTCTAGCGCGCCCTGCGTTTTGGACCAAAATACCCTTTGTCCGGATGATTACAAATAATATACTCCGAAATGTTCGGAAAAGTACACTGCACCATTTCATTTGTGAGACTTGAACATGTTCAGGGTGCTAGCCGTTTCAAAAATTATAATCCAGACATAATAATGGTATTCCAGATTATAATTTTCGAACACCCTGTATTTGAAGTGAGCGGGAAAAATAGTCGTTTTTTTTTTCTTCTGGAAAACGAAATCCGGACTGCTAGGTTATATATACTTCTCCAAAACCTAGCTGAAGCAGACCACCTTTATCACAAACACTCCATACACCTCTAAAAAACACTCCATTTTTGGCGAAATCATGGTTTGGAGCAGCAAACTGGCCATCAAGGGGGGCTAACATCATCATTTTCGTCTGAATGCAAAGGTAATTTGTATATAAACCTTCCCCCATTCGTTTTTTTAGGCGATTTCCTTTCGATCACATCATATGATTTGTACTGGCCTGATCCGGAAAATGAATTCCGGACTACATTCATGCATTTCGGATTTCGAAATCTAGAATGCACCAGCACAGAAAACTGTGTTCATTTTCTGACTATGCTTGGCACTGTTTTCAGTTATGGCTGTTCCGGTTGATGTCTCAAATGATGATCCAGCTGGGATTGAACATCCTATCGTGTTGCTAGTTCTTTCACTTGAAGATGTGCGTGGTTTCAGAATTGCCAAATCCGAGAATCTCCCACCACCACCACCGAAACTTGAAATTTCTTTAGGCGATGCGAAAGTAGAGGATGCTCCTCCTCCTATTCATGTTGTTTGTATTGATCAGCGAGAACATTTTACCATTACACAAAAGTTTGCAACACAGAATGATTTCTTGGAGTGGGTTCGAGCGAAAGCTAGGAAGCTCGGTTTTTCCACTGTTATTGGTAAATCCGATAACGGTGGCAATGGAAGAAGCGCATTTGTTACTTTGATATATGAAAGGGGAGGTTCATACACCGAGTACAAGAGAAAGAGTCGGCGTGAGATAGTTGGTTCGGTTAAATGTGAGTGTCCGTTTCGGCTGAGAGGTTACTTGTTGACTAATGGTGATTGGAGCCTCAAAGTTGGTGATGGTAAACACAACCATGACATGACAAATGTTTTGAAAGGTCATAAAATCGTCGGTCGTCTAAACCCAAATGAACGTGTTCACCTTCGAGAGATGGTGGATGCAAACATTCATCTGAGGCAAATGCTTACCAACTTACGGAAGAGGAACCGTACCACTTCAACTACTATCAAACACGTTTATAATGCATGTCACATGTATAGGCAGTCCATTAGGGGTACGAGGAATGACATGCAACATCTCTTGAAGTCTTTGGTTGATAATGGTTACGTGTATCATTGTAGAAAGTATCGTGATTCTGATGATGTCAGTGATGTTTTTTGGGCACATCCAAATTCTATCAAGTTGTTTAACACGTTCTCCACCGTGCTTGTGTTGGATTCCACCTATAAGACCAACAAGTAATGTCTTCCATTGCTTGAGTTTGTCGGTAACACCTCTACCATGAAAACATTCTCTATTGCTTTTGCTTATATGATGTCTGAGAGGCAGGACAACGTTTATTGGGCTCTTGAGAGGTGTCGTGAGATGTTGCACTCCAAAGATCTCTATCCCAAAGTAGTTGTCACCAATCGGGACAATGCTTTGATCAATGCTCTGGAAAAGGTTTTCCCTAAAGCTACTACTTTGTTGTGCTCATATCACATTGGACAAAATGTGAGAGCAAAGTCTAAATTGGATTGCAAAATGAAGGATCTCAAAGGCAAGAATGGGGAAGTGATCAAGCCTGCTTCGGTGGTGAAGACTGTGATGGCTGTATGGTTGGATATTGTGGAGTCCGAAATGGAGGAAGCATAGACTGTGAAGACTGTATAGCTGTATGGTTCAAAGTTGTATGCGCAAAATTTCCTAAGTTGTTGGATTATATTGAAAAGACAATTTTGGATCCGGTCAAGGAGAAGTTTGTGAGGTATTGGGTTGACAAAAACCTTCATATGGGGAATACTACAACAAACATAGTTGAATCTACACACGCTCGGTTGAAAAAGTATCTGAGTAGTAGTATGAGTGATTTAAGTACAAACTGAAAATCTGTTCATGACATGCTAGAGTTGCAACATACCGCAATACATGCTTCGTTTCAGACGAGCATTATCATGCTTGAACATAGGTTCAAAGGAAATGTATTGTGGTCTAATTTGATCCAAAACATTTCAAGGGAAGCTTTGCATCATCTCGTAGTGGAGTACAATAAAGCACTTGAAATTGGTACGGATAAATCAAAATGTGGTTGTTTGAGTTTGATCACTTACGGATTACCGTGTGCATGTATGAATGCTTTGAAGATCAAGAACAACACCGACATCCGTTTGGATGAAATTCACACTCACTGGAAGAGGTTGATGTTCGAGTACGAGGTTGACCCGTAACTTCATAAAGCAGACATCTCTCTATTGCCAGAATGGGATATTCTTCAGGTATTTTTTTTAAAACTGTGTTACTTTAGGTTATGCCCAGGATTTGAGTTTTTGTAATTTGTATTGGTGCAATCCGGATTATATAATACGGACCAAATTGTTGGATTCCAGATTATATAATTCGGAATGGTAGCATTTACGCCCCCATGCAAGTGCATTTAAGGCCCATGCAAAGGGTGTATCGGGATGTTCCAGATTTTATATTCCGGATTTGCATATACGTTCCGTATTTTGAAATCCGGACCGTATCAGTGCACATACTAAAATGCATGTTTATGCCTATTTTTCAGCAACAACCAAAATGACAATTTTTTTACACATTGTAGGCCCGGTTCAAGGACACCGATTGCAACATGAAGGTACATTTGAAAGAACAATTTCGACAATTTGTTTTACCGGAGACCACCTCTATGCGTCCACCGCCAAATAAGGTCACCACCAAAGGAGCTCCAAAGAAAGATAAGCAAAGCATTCGATCGACAAGGCGGTTTCCTTCCCTATGGGAGATTGTTGACTCCTGGGAGCAAGAGACACAGGGTTCACAAACAAAATCAACATGGACGAGTAGAAAGAGTGCACGGAAAAGCAACATGTCTCCTACTCCTCCTAAGCCAATTCCAAAAAATCCGAAGAAGCCAA
>Ga0315913_1009236_pt1 | contig 11576 bp, 14 predicted proteins | sample MpolsnodulesMG_FD_207736 | JGI IMG/M metagenome (GOLD analysis project Ga0315913, IMG submission 207736) | Medicago polymorpha root nodule microbial communities from Los Angeles, California, United States - small nodules | ecosystem: Host-associated > Plants > Roots > Nodule | place: USA... | reverse complement strand
AACTTTTCCACTTCTCATAAATTTTAATATTCTCTTACACTTATAATTTTTGGTTCTTAAATATTAGTTCAAACAATTATTTCTATGAATTAAAATTACATAATTAAATAGTTATTCCAGCTCATGAGACCCGTGCGGCGCACGGGTCATCAATCTAGTACATAAATAATTTTGACAAGCTAATGTTTGGTGCCCTAATTTAAAAAGTGATAATCACTTGTTCTTGTTAGTGGAATCTTAAGATTAGCACAGCACCTTATTTTTATTTGGGTTGAGTCTTGTGGTGGTAACTCACGAGACGTTTATACTGAAATATATTTGTGATTTTATGAATTGATATAAAATATTAACCAATAAAATGAATATAGAAATGATCCGATGGTTTCATTTTTGGTCATATTTCCTCCTCTTGCAATTGAAAATAGTTAAAATAAATTGTAACTTATTATCAACAAAACAAATGGATACAAATAAACACTCACTGAATTCGTGTTTGCATAATACTCTCAAAAGCATAGCTGCATGATGAAACAATTGACATGTACTCCCTCCGTTTCTAAATATAAGTAAAAATGACTTTTTAGGTTCATTCATTTAATGATGTATGTGGTTCAAATTATAGACCATATACATCATTAAATGAATGAACCTAAAAAGTCAATTTTGCTTATATTTAAAAACGGAGTGAGTATTTGAGAAGTGAGAACCCTAGTGTCACTCTCCTCGGGCAATACTTTCATTTCAGAGTAGCAACAATCAATTCAACGGAATTACAGAGTCATAGTTCTGAATGGATTCAAGCCTCTAAAATGAAGAAACCAACATCATCAAACTACATGCAGATACATCCCAGATAAAATTCCAAGTAGGAGCTTTATGTTAAATATGTTAAGCTCATTCATTGCTTAAAAAAACTTTGACCCGCCACGACAAAGCCTCTGAGTCGTGCATTTCATCCCTTACTTTTCGCGTATATTGCTCCAAAGTATGTGCATACTCATTTATGGTATCATTTGATATTGTAACCTCAGCCAATCTGACTGCTGCCATCTGAGACAATTGAAAGTTTTCCCCCATCTGCTGTAGCTTCCTTGCAGTTTCACCCTCACCAAACATCATAAGGGAAACCAACAAAGATTTCAGCTCGCGTCTTGCTTCCACTCTCAGAGACATGCCTTTCAAATGATCCACCAACGCAAACTCCTCATCAGCACTGCAAAATAGTGAATAGAGAATACTATCACTTTAGTCTTTAAATATGTGAAATAGTGGCTAACAAAAAATGGAGGTGCACGGAGCAGGGAACGTTGCTACAAAAAAAATCTTAGGTCAAGATACCTCCCAGGACGGATTTTTCCTCTTTTCCTCTGACGCCTAGCATCTCTTGCTCTGGTTGTTGCAGCTGAAAGAGTAGAAGCAACAGAACTTTTCCTGGTCTTGTTGACGAAATCAGGAATATAAATGAAGCCTCATGTAAAAAAGTGTAATAGAAGAGATAAATAAAACAATAATGTAAAAAGAATTACTTTTGTTATTCTTTTTCTAAAATGAATAGAAGAATAAAACACGGTTCAATTTATCATCTTATGTAATAATTTTGTCTCTAAATCAAACCTAGGTATAATTGAACAGGAGGTTTGGTTATTCACATTGAAGAAAATGAGACATTAGACCAACTCATTTGTGGACACAATGGCCACCCAGCCCCCAGGTCAACTAATATGGATGGTTAGAAAACAAATATTATCCATACTCAGACAGCGAGCTCTGCCTGCAAAGGCGGCATATGCTACTAAGAAACAGACATGAGTTTCAATGTGAATGATTTGAGTGTCAAACTTTACCCACAAATAACTATGTGATTCAAAAGGTTACATTTCTTTTATTTTGCTATTAGCTTAGACAAATACACACCCGGAGAGGGGGAATGTGCACAGCCAAACCACTAGGTTGTAACAATGGGGACAATTCAAAGGTTGCATAGTTCTACATGACAACGATAACTTACTTTATTGTGAATAATATGATACAGACTACAATTATAAAAACAGAACATCTAACTGCTAGTATTTAATACATGAATGATTATGCAAATACCACTGTGGCTCTCGGTTTTGTTCATTATAGTATGTTATAACTTATAAGGCTGGAGTCCATCCTCGGAGTCAAACAAAAACGGTTCAGAATATATACAAAAGCACGTTAAATGGATGTTCTACATCTTCCAAAGTATATAGCAATGTATATGGGATCAAGGAAAATTACGTACCATGTGGTGTATGCACTCATTCCACTAAAATTACTGCTAGCCTCTGAAGCAGCGTCATCTTCAACATCACTACCTTCATGTTTCTCTGATTGGAGCTTTGCCGCGAGAAGTAGCCTTTTTTGTCGAACAGCCAAGTAATGTGCCAAGTACTTCCCCACTTTCTCTAAGCTTTCCTCATATTCATTGGTAAGTGTGCTTGCACATTCAATAGATGCATCCTTCACAACCTTAACTAAGTCCTCTCTTCTATGCATAAAAACAACCCTCAGAGCCTCCTTCCAATCCCTTGCAGAAATTAATAAATTCACAACAGAGTTAACTTCTCCACAGTACTCCATGGCAATTTTGGCAGCTTCACCAGGCTTACCAAGTGCTTGAAGTTCTTCGCAAAGCTCACCGGCAAGATGCAGTACTTCATTCTTTCCTAGATTAAGGAACCCAACAACTGTAAGCACCCCGCTCTAGTTATTAATAGCACGATATGACTTCAGAGCCTTATCCAGATTGAAAACAGGACAAGTAAATTGTTGCAGCATCTTCAAAGCATTTTTCACCACTAAGATAATCACCCCATGCCTCAAGGAATGGCATCCTCTTAGCAGGGTCAATAAAAAGTTGAAGAGACAAGGGAAAAAGTTGAGGGTTTTTTTTCACCAGTGCCATACAATCATCATAATAAGAATCGCCGGCAGAAGCAATATGTCTAAGAGCCTTTTCAAACCTTTTCAGCCTAAGGTCGATATTGTATTGCATTAATGGTGTAGGCATACGCTCCAACTCTTGCAAGAAAGGAAGAAATTCTTTTGGATCTTTTTGGGCATTCAATGCCACAATAGCTGTGAGTTTTAAATCATAAAGACCCAAAGCAGCATCATAGACAGCATCCCCATCGGCCAACCACAACAGATGTTTCAAAGCTTCTTCAGCAGAAGGGTAGGTCATTCTCCTGTGATCATCAGCATGAGACAACTCCTTTTCACGGATAGCTTTTATTCTCTTTAAAGCATCTTCAAGTAATGGAGGCTCACTTCGAGCAAGTGTGGTTAATATGCAAAGCTCCCTTGCAGGCCTTTCTGTAAAATGGTCCTCAAGTGCTTTTCTTATGGCCATCAGAATTGAAGAAACCTTGTTGTCTGCAGGGAAATTTTGGAGGCCTCCAGCTAGCATAACATTAGCAACCTCTGAACAGGGAACATACACATGATTTTCGTAGTGTCTCTATAACATTTTCATTCTTTACAGAACAAACAAACTCAGTTATGTAACCCAGATTGTTGACCTGCCTGACAAATTCAAAAGCTGACTGTGAAAATGCTTGCCAACCACAGTAATCAACAATTACATTGAAATCTATCCTATGTCTCCTAACCATGAGTAATGCATCTCTAAATCGCTTTTGAACTAAGGCATTAATGATAGAAACCAAAACCAATTTTCTAGGGTATATACATTCTAGGTTTCCCCGAGTAGTTTGTAGTATAGTGGCAGCTTCATCTCCATGTAAAACTCCAACTATTTTAGCACCTCTCTCCCATATATGTATGTAATTTTCATTTTCTTCCCTTTTTCTGCTGTTATTGCGGACAAAATTCCCATACTTTGAGTCTAATTCCCCATAAAATATATCAACAATGTCAACAATAAAAAACAGATCTTGTTTAGTTGCAAGAATTAGATGTGTCACAACCTGGTCTGCCAAATTTGAGTAAAAGGAGAAACTATTGCAGTTGTTGCAAACTACGAACCCCCCACTAGCATGCAATCTGCCAATCTCGTCCATCCCAAAAAGCACTGGTTTTGACTGGCCAGCACTTCCGACCAGCGCTACATCCATCCAAGGGCAGGCTGCAGAAAAACCTTGACATTCTTGTTCCAAAGAACCGCCACCAGTGCCAATTTTCGATAAATACTCGTTGATTTTCCCGTCAGAAAACTGCATATATGCAAAATATTTACTAGCAGGATTTGGAACAATGCCAATAACAAGCTCTTCGAGTGTATTTTGCTTTAAAACTGTTGCATTCCAACCTGAACATGTCAGCAATCCTGGAACAATATCCTCGGAACATTCAAGTTCTATTTCCTGCAAATAGAAGCCTCGAAGTGCACCCTCGTTTAGTGAGCTTTGGAATAGGTCATTGTTGTGACTGAAACCATAATGTGAAACAGATAACAACGTGTGTGAATCTAACCGTACAAGATATAATATGGATCCAAACACCGTTTCAGTACGAGAGGCTTCAACACTAAATTATTTCCCCTCTAGTCCTTCCCAAGTTTCAATTGATGGAAGCTCTACAAGGCATAAACTACCATCTGAAAGAAATGCAGCTAACTGGTTCTTGGAGTTTTTATGGTATACTGCCATACCCCGTACAATAGAAGAAAATTTTAGGCTAAATAAGTACATAGGAGGTGGCATTAAGGATAAGGAAAGTGGTGTTACATGAATATTGGAGCCATCAATGACTAGTGCAACGGAATTGTCCGTAACAGCCGTGATCCAAACAAAATTGTAAACTGTAATCTGACCACCAAGAGTCCAACAAATCAACTGCAAAGGTTTTTCTTGATTCCACATGAACCTGACTTCGTCTTGCTTGAAGTATCTAATTTCATGCTTTAGGTACCAATGATTGTTGCTAAAATACCATATCTTTAGAGCCTCATAATTTTCACATTCGACAACACCAGCAAGAAGATCAGAACTGCAATTCCACTTCAGAAATCTTACTTTCGCATTAATTCCTTCACCAACACTAAATTTGCTTCTTTCTAATCCATTTCTCTCAAAGAAAACAATGGAGGGGGATTCATTTTCAGCTTTTCTATCATATACAACTGCAATTTTAGCACCACGGGGCATCCACTCCAAAACTGCTCCTGTAAAAGCTTTTTCCTCCGAAGAAGCAAGTAATGCCCCTGAATCTCGTTCCCAAATCTTAAGTTTCCGTGATAAATTAGAACAACGCATACTCATTGTAGCAAAGTATTTTCCATCTCCTCGCCATGATATAGGATTTTGTTCCATAAAGTTTTCTCCATCTGAAAATCAGTAGTACAATCACTATTTTAAACCAGCTTTACATAAAGAGAGAACTCAGACAACCAAATTTACAAATAATAATACAGCTATAAGGCACAGACATTCACTTGTACTGTATGCCAATAGTTAATATTCGTATATAGATCCAATTTGGATAAATCTCTCATACACTTATGTAAAAGAAATATTAAAACAGTCTTACAATTACTATAAGTTCTTTAAACAGAAACTTCTGATATAAGTTGAAATTTGCTTCTTCATCTCAATTTTTTTCATGAACTCTAATTAACTTCTATCGGCCACATATAAGCTTATAAAAACTTCCCAGTAACTGAACCACCATAAACTTATGGCCTGTTTGGATTAACTTATTTGAGCTTATCTATTGGCATAAACACATGTGAGACTGTTCAGGAAACAACTAATGACAAGTCCATAAGTTGTTTTTAACTTATTTCCATAAGCACTCTAGGATAGCCAAACATAGACTTAATTTATACTAAGATTGTAATAAAATTTGAAAAAAAAGGTGATTAGTCCTTACTTACGTGAAGACCTTCATCATCAACATCATCATCATCAAGGAGTGATATTTCATACAATAAATCCCACTCATGAGTCATAACCAAAACCAGTAACCACAACAATAACTTCACCATCAGGACTGAGCGAAATAGAATTAACAACATTCCCAACAACTTGAGTGACGTTGGCATCAACATCAAAAAGCAACAAAAGTCCGTTGGAAGTTCCAAGTAGAAGCGCTTCTTTCTCCATGAGATAATCAAAGGAAGTAACGGTATCATCAGGTTGAAGATCAACGATGGCATGAGGAGTGGATAGTGATGAATTGTTGTTACTACTCCAAGCTTGTTTTTGGTGGAAGGAAGAGAGATGATAAGTGTAAATGAAATTGTGGGAAGAGAGGAAGAAGAGACAGTTGCGTTCGATATCTAAGGCGGAGAATCGAAAAGTTTCGTCGTCGGAGTTTAATCGAAGAAGTAAAGGAACCTCAAGGAAGAGTTTTAGGTTTTTCAATTTTCAAAATCCTAAAACCCTTGAGAGAGATTTCTTTTAAAAATTAGGAGCCAGCCACACACATTCCCTTTTCCTTTCATTTGTCACGTGACACACCCTCATTATCATTTATCCATTTTTTTTTTTATCTCTTTCTTCCCTGAACACATCAAACCAGAGAAGCTATCTTCTCTCCCACCGTCACAACCATTGTTCTTATCATACGTGATCGGAAGACTTATTCCGGCGAACACCGTACCGGAAATTGTGACCACCGCGCCTTCATGTCATTTGACTCTATCAATGAACTGTTCGTTACAGAAGACACTCTCCATTCTTTCACTCCGTTCCAATTCCAATATTTCACACCTCAAATCCAACAAACCTTATTTCCATTTCCCTTCTTCTCCAAGAGCAGCTTTCTTCTGCAAATGCGCCACTCCCACTCCTTCAAATGACGACCAACCATATGTCATCACAACCCCTCTTTACTACGTCAACGCCCCTCCCCATATGGGTAGCGCTTATTCCACCATCGCCGCCGACGCCATCGCTCGCTTTCAGGTACCATTCATTTCACCACAGATTTGTCCCTCCTTCTCAGAATAATTGTTTTAACATTTTTTCCGTCTCTGATTGTCACTTTATAATACAAATGCAGTATTTATTATTTTTTTCACTGTTATACTCTTATTTATGAAATTTCATCAAATTTAACTGCTTACTAGCTACATTTTAGTATGATACTCATTTTCCCATTGAAATCAACGCAATTAATCATTTTCTTAAAAATCGTGCACAAACCTTAATCGATTATTCAGTATTATCTGACTTTCGTTGGGTTAGTTTGGTTTCTTAAAAAAAAAGTTATTATCTAACTTTGAAATTTTAATTTCGTTATATGTAATTTGACAGCGGCTTTTGGGAAAGAAAGTTATATTCATTACCGGCACCGATGAACACGGTGAGAAAATTGCAACTGCTGCCACTGCTCAGGGTTCCACCCCTACTGACCACTGCAATCTCATTTCACAAGCTTACAAGACGCTTTGGAATGATGTAATTCCACTTCCACCCTTACTTTTTTATTTTCAAGTAGTAAATCGTCATTATAGTCATTTTGTAAGGTTCATTGATTTAGTGCCTCAAATTTACAAAATTGCTATTTAGTCCCTAAACGTGAACAATGTCCGTCAATTTAGTCATTTTTCAAATTTAGAATCACAAGTTAGAGGTTCTATGCTTGTCTTGACGCAGCAAGAGACCGACTATTCAAGTAAAACATTAGGTCTTTCAGTAGTTTTGAACTTTTGATGCATTTTTAGTAAATATGGTTTTTAATTGATTGACTTTCTTTGATTTATAGGACTACTTTGATAGTTCGTAAAATGGAGGACCAAATTGCTTGACCCTAAAATTTTGAGGACCGAAATTTTAATTATTCAAGTTAAATATTTTTGTTCATGTGTTTTATTTTTACGAATTTTGTAATTGCAGCTAGATATTTCATATGATAAGTTCATTAGAACAACAGATAGCAAACATGAAGCAGCTGTGAAGGAATTTTATTCGAGAGTGCTTGCCAATGGTGACATTTACCGAGCTGATTATGAGGGAATTTATTGTGTCAGCTGTGAAGAATATAAGGTGATAGTTTTAACTTGAGGTTCTAACTCTTGAGACTGACAATTTTTTCTTTTTAAATTGTACAAGCTCTTTACTTAGAAGGGCATGATTACTTGCTTCTAGAACTTCAAATGGTTCTATTTACAATCCTTTAATAGGAAGATAGATAACTGCCTCTCAATCTGGTGATGGGAAATTTTGATTGAGATTGTTCTCATCTTAGTTTGAAGGGTAACCTTGGCGCAACTGGTAAAGTTGTTGTCATGTGACTGGAAGGTCACGGGTTCAAGTCCTGGAAACAGCCTCTAGTGTAAAAACAGGGTAACGCCGCATACAATACACCAAATGGTGGGACCCCTTCCCGGACCCTGCATATGCGGGAGCTTTAGTGCACCGGGTTGCCCTTATTGTTCTCATCTTAGTTTCATATTTTTACTTGAAGAATGTATTGCTATTTGGTGCAGGATGAGAAGGAACTGCTTGAAAATAATTGTTGTCCGATCCACCTTAAGCCTTGTGTTTCAAGGAAAGAGGACAATTATTTTTTCGCACTGTCAAAATATCAGAAGTCACTGGAGGAAATTTTGAATAAAAATCCAAATTTTGTGCAGCCATCTTTCTGTTTACACGAGGTAAAGGAATATGGAGTTCATTTTTCTCTTATCTGTATTATATACAAGTTTCCTCTATCTGTCTGTTACATTGCTCATATACTGCAATTTAAGCTGGCTAAATTGAAATTTACTTTGAAAACTTATTTAACTGCATTCACTAGAGACTGTTCACAATGTAAACTTATATGATTCAAATTAAAATTGATAGAGTAGACTAGTCATAATGTAATTAAACTATTCTATGTTTCTCAAGTCTTGGAGCTCGAGTTCACAACTAATGCAGTCAATTAACACTCCTTACATTACACAAATCCTAAAAGAATAAGAATATTCTAAAAACCTTTAAATCTTTTTTATTTTTATTTGCAACACCCCCAGCATGAGATGACAAGACTATAAGTTTATATTTTGTAAGGTCGTGTAATTGTATAGTTTTTCATTAAAGTGATTCTGTGGTCATTACATATATTGGGTGTAGAAGAGGGTAAAAACCAATAGCATCCCAAATTGATTAACTCTAACTTTTTCTGTCTCCCCTTGTCCGTGTGTTTGTTTTATTAATCTTATTGAGCTTGAAATCTAATTCAATCATTTGATATGTTAATCCCATCTGAATTTGATCACTTAATGTAAGGAAAAAGAAATACAAATACAAAGGTGTTTTATTTGGCTTGTTTTAAAGACATCCCTACCCCTGCATGCTTCCCCAAAAATAGTGGAATAATGCTTTACAGCAGTTTCACCTGTGATGTGAGATGGGTATTTCATGGACTCCATATCATCTCTTTCAAATGGGTTTTCTTTAATAATTTATTTTGCTTTAACATTATGGCGTAATTTGATCCACGTAGCCGACCCCATTTAGTGGGATAAGGTTTGGTTGTTGTTATTGTAAAAATAATTTCGATTTAAATTTCTAGGTTCAAACCTGGATCAAAAGTGGCCTGCGGGACTTTTCCATTTCCCGAGCATCGGTTGATTGGGGCATACCTGTTCCAAGTGACGAGACTCAGACTATATATGTATGGTTTGATGCTTTACTAGGGTAAGAGCTTTTATTTTAGGGTTAATTATGTTTAAGGTCCTTATAAATAGGCGTGTTTCCAACATTAGTCCCTACTTAAATTTTAATAAATTTTTGGTCCCCAACGTTTTTGCCGTTAGCAAAATTAATCCCTGCCGTCAAATTCATACTGACTAGACAAACGGAAAAAACCACATAGACGCCACGTGGATTCATTAATTGATGTGGCATGCCAGCGTGGCAAAAATAATAATTAAATTAAACTTTTTATATTTATTCATATCAATCATTAATAAAACCAAATTAAAACAAATAAAAATACATGAGTTATTTTTCCATTCCCTCATGTTTATCTTCAAAGAAAAAAAAAACCTAGAAACCACTAGATTCATCTATCTCTCACCCTCTCCAATTGAACAAACTTTTGGGTTTGTTTCTCTCAACATCTTACCAATTTAAGAAAAAACTCAAAACCATATAGTAAAAAAAAAAAAATCATCAACTTCATCTCCACCTTCAAACTCAAAATCAGATCTACCACAAAAAAAAAACCCAAAATCAGATCTGAATTTCACATTTAAACCCACAAAAGCATAACCCAGTAATTGTTCTCCCATCCTTGTTGTTATTGCTTCGGTTGGTTTTGCTAAACCCATAAATAACAACCGATTAACATGGCAGTAAGGGTTATGTTTCAATTGCTCTCTTTTCACACCCCTAACTTTCGTCAACCCAAATTCATGAAAATTTTTACTTCTACAAACCTGAAAAAACATTCCAATCGTATAAATAAATATTCATTTTTAACCCAAAAACGCAGGTCGTGGAAACTGCCACGTGTTTGCAAGCGAAGGTTAGAAGAACGTCGCCGGCGAGAATGAGGTGGTGAAGAGAGTAGGAGGAGAGAGTACCGTTTGGCCGTCGACCATGAGTTTTGAGTCGGGGAAGGAGCTCCATGGTTGGTGGATAAGAATGAACAGGCTTTTTATGAGATTAGGGTTTTCAATTTTGGGGTTTGGGTTTTGATTGTTGAAATTTGGAAAAATAAATTGAAACACAGGAGGAGTGGGCGGAGGTAGAAGGAGTGAGAGTGGTGGCTGTCTGGCTGAACACGATGGAAGAAGGGGATTGGGATTTTTTTTTTCTTCTTCCATGTTTTTTTGTTAATTTTTTGTTTTGGTTTAATGTTGATAAAATAAATATCAAAAATTTAATTATTGTTTTGCCGCGCTGGAATGCCACATCAATTAATGAGTCCACGTGGCTTCATACGTGGTGTCTATGTGGATTCTTCCATTTGTCCCGTTTGCGTGAATTTGACGGCAGGGACCAATTTTGTTTGCTAATGGCAAAAACGTTAGGGACCAAAAATTTATTAAAATTTAAATAGGGATTAATGTTGGAAACGCACCTAATTATAGGGACTTTAAACATAATTAACCCTTTATTTTATAATCCTCCCCTGGCTCTTCTATTAGATTTCAGTTTTTGTTTAACATTATCGGTGCTTGACGGAAATACGTTGGTGAAATACATATAAGTTCAGATTTATGCACAATTATTTGTATGGAAAACAAAGTGATAAAGAAAAATCCACACTTCTGCTATACTGTATAATACTCCCTCCGTCTCAAAATAATAGTTATTTAAGGGCTGTGCATGATTTTTAAGAAAATGATTAATTGTGTTGATTTCAATGATAAAATTAGTATCATTTACTAAAATACCCTTATTAAAGGGAGCAGCAGGTTCAGCGGCGGCGTGCATGGACAGAAGTCGGCAGAGGGCGAGCGCGCTACAGGGAGGCTGCCCATCAGCTGTTTCCACGTAAGGAAGGGGAGGCGCACGCATGGACAGAAGTAGGCAGAGGGCGAGCGCGCAACAGTGAGGCTTACCATCAGCTGGTTCCACGTAAGGAAGGGGAGGAAGCAGCTGGGAATGGACGTTGGCTGATAGCTCGTTTGATGAACCAACAACCAC
>Ga0315913_1009235_pt1 | contig 11577 bp, 2 predicted proteins | sample MpolsnodulesMG_FD_207736 | JGI IMG/M metagenome (GOLD analysis project Ga0315913, IMG submission 207736) | Medicago polymorpha root nodule microbial communities from Los Angeles, California, United States - small nodules | ecosystem: Host-associated > Plants > Roots > Nodule | place: USA... | reverse complement strand
GACTAGTGTAATGGGTGATTAATTGTAGTAGCAGCCCATCTTTATGTGTTTTTGGTTTTTAAGTGAAAATAAAAATCATCCAAATAATAAAATAACTAACAACAGTTTAAAAGTCACACTAGTATGCCAATATATCAGAGCATATGCGCACACCAGTCAGGCCTAGTTTTTGGTGAGGTGCAAAGTAAAAGTACTAGGGTGTGCAAATAGCCATAACAGTACTATAATTGGTGTAAAATTTAGAAATCCAGGGTGTGCAGGTGCACACCCTCAAGACCAGCTAGCTCCGCCCTTGCATATGTACCAATCTAACATATATAATATTCAATCCTCGTAAAAAAAAATATATGTATTTTAACAACAACACAAACTCTGACTTAAATGTTAAGTTTTATAAATTATGATACACCGATATTTGGACTTGAACTTGTAAAAATCATATAAATGGAACAACTAGAAGCCACTCACATAAAAAAAAATGCATCGTATCTACTTATCAATTAAAGAATAAAAGTATTATCAAAATATAACAATTAAAGAATAAAATTCATTGGAGCATAGAGATAATTTTTGCCTACATTTTAGAAGTATTATTCGCTCCACAATGAGTGATACAAATGCTAAAACCAATATCAGAAATCAACGTTAATAATAGTGAATATATATCAATACTTGATCATGATAATTAAACAAAAATCTTATTTTCTCTTTTATTTATGCATTTCTTTTCCTATGTAAAATGATCAAACTCGATATAAGATTGTGGAAAAAGTAGATTTTAAGTTGTGTGACTTAAGAGAAAAGGATCATGATGATTCTTATATAATAGCAAAAAGGGTAACCCTATAAATGTCGAACACCGAAAGAAAATATACAGTATATAAAATTATAATGATTGATGAAGAAAAGTGCGAATTGTTACTGCTGAAATATGTATATTATAAAATTGAAATTATTTTAAATTGAAAATTCTTTAATTTTTAGTATCCAATGTATTCCTGACACGTACTTGAATTCTCGGGTGTAACCTTTCCACCCAAAACCCACGTAACTAGTATAATGAATAATTTTGTGTTGGTCACTTTCTTGAATTGTGTTAAATATTATGTTAGGGTGACTTTTTTTATATCTTTATTTTAAAGGTCATGTTAACTAGTGTTTTTGGGGTACTAGTTAATAAAAAAAATAAAAGATATTTTTTAAAAGAATATTCTTTACATTTTTAAGAGTTTAATTAAACAAATTTCAATATATCTTTTACTATATTAATCTATATTAATCTCCGGAAGTAGTACCCTAGAGGACTAGTTATCATTTTCCTTAATTTAAATGTCTTCTCCTTCAAAAAAAGATTAAATGTCTTTCGATGCTCTCATAAGCCACTTAGTTTTGGAAAAAAATTGCAATAATCGGGAAAAGGAAATAGAAGTAGAAAAGTAGTCAGCATAAGAAATATATTCAAGGGTCAATCCTTGTCTAAATCTGAGTTTCCCTTACAACTCACGCTTAAATGAACCATATCGTGGCTCATTCTAAAGATTACTAGATCAAGACCACATATAAAGATTTGAACCCTCTAGTCCAGATCTCATGATGACGTCTCATAATTTACTTACATGTGTCTCTTGAGGACATTTGTCAAGGTGAAGATTCAAGGACCAAGACTTTAAACCGTCACTACATATGTTAACTCATGGTATTGAAACAAGTACGCTCATTTTTACTATAGATGTCTCTCTCATCCGCAATGTTTACTGACTTGACCGTCATAGTGTTTGCAAGTATACCACCTTCCCTCCTGATCGAATAAGGTTGCAACTGATTGAACGCCCTCTCACTCAAAGGTCGCCTACCACGCTCCACCAGAGATCTCAAGATCCGACACGATCGGAGTAATATATATTATTAACCTTCCAATTTTTGGGAAAGAGAGTCATAGTAATTTGGAGTTTAATTAGAGAAAATAAAACATTATGTGATATTAGCATTCAATATTTTTACTGTGTTAGCGTGTGTGAATTATAGGCAATATATATTATGTATAATTTTGGTTTTTATTGAAATTATTTATTTATTTTTAATGACACTAATAATATATATTAAATATAATATAATTTTTTTATATTTTTCAATGACACCAAAAATATACCATTTTGTTTCTAACTCAAAACATTTTTATGGAGTAACTCAAATTCTTATCATAAAAGTACCTATGTAAAAATAGTTTAATTTAATTTTTTAAAATGAACGACAAGTTTGTTCAAAGGTATTTTTGTCTAAGAGGAAAAGTCACACCAAAAAAATGTATTCCAGTTTATATATAGCAAATATAGAGTAGTCAAAAGACGAGCACATTACCACACTCAATTGCATTGTATATTGAACTAGATATTGTTTTTGTCGTCTACTATTTTCAAATATATTTGGTCAATTAGATTAAAATAATTTATTGGCTTAAGTGCAGTTTTGCCCCCCCTATTTTGACTCAAATTGGATTTGACACCCCCCCCCCCAAAACTTAGATTTTCACTCCCTGTTTTACATTTTTCAGGATTTTACCCTTTATGGTAATGTTGCATTGCTATGTGGATTTTAAAATATTATCCACCTAATTAATTATTTATTTAATTACAAAATTTTGAATAAATTTTTTTTAAAAAAAAAACTATAAAATGCAGAATTTTTTTTGGAAAAAAAGCAAGAATTATAAAATCAAAAATTATAAAACCAGAAGGAAAAAAACCCAAAAAGTACTAGAAAATGGAGATAAAAGGTAGGAAAAAATCAGCAAAAAAAATCCCATTAAAAATACATGGAAAAAACAGTATGCACCTGTAAATATTTGGATGATCATTAGCATATAAGAAAAATGATTATTATTATTATTTTAAGTTACATTTTTTATTTATTGATTTTTTTCTCTTTTTTTAATTCAGAATATTTAATATAACTAATTTAAATAGGTATATAATTTGTTTATTGGTTAAAATTTACATGTGTTCTAACAAGTTATTGAGTTGGATATAAATTAAGTAGAATTCATATAGATTTCAAAGAGTGTCTATAACATGATTCGCGACATGCATCGATTTGTTTTCAATTTGATGAATGAACTGTGTCATTTGATGTAGAAATTCTGTTCTAAGCGGCGAACTGCCGATAAACTTACTTTGTGTGAATAAAAAGAAGTAATCATGGTCCACTTATTGTATGCTTTCAATGATGATAGTATCCTTTTTGAAGTTGACCCCTCCACTTAGAATATTGCCTTCATTGATTTGACATTCAACCAATCATTTTTCTTTACTGACGTTAGAACCCAGTCACACGCCATATATGATTTCATAACTGAAAACTTACTACAAACACATCCACTTGTTTTCTCCTCCTATGATTTTTCTACATTTTCTTAATTGTTCTTTTTGGGCTTAAATTCTAGAAGGAGGACGACTATATGTTTCATGGAGAAATGTTAGCGACACACATTCTAACATACACTTATCAACACACTCTCTTTGATTGGTTAATATTCACATGGGACCCACCAAATGTATATGGGACCCACATGATTTGGTAGGTCCCATGTGAATTTTAACCAATCAAAAGGAGTGTGTTGAAAAATGTGTGTTAAAATGTGTGTTGCTACCATTCCTCATGTTTCATGTAACATTTTATATTAAGCTCGGTATTTTGATTTATGAAATAAATTATAAATTGACCAAATTTATTTAATTTGTTTTACTATTTTTTGGATGGTTTGATTTTAATCGAACAATCACCGACGACCCAAGTGTGTGGACGTGAATTCCAATGAATGCAGGGAATTTGATTTTGCAAATAACCGGACAACAGCTGGAAGTGCAATGTTGCAGCATCCGATGGAAGGGTATGTGAAGTGCAACATATACGCAACATTATTTGGTGATTAACAGTGCTTTGAAATCGAGATGTGTATCTGAAACACTCAAGGTCAGTTTGTGAAAGCATTAACTAAATGGTTTGAGTGTTATATCTAAGTCCATTAGAAGCGGAGGCATTGAGATTAAGGGAGACTATATCTTGGTTTGGGGAACTAGGATTATCAATGGTGTAAATTGACATAGATTGCAAGCTAGTGGTGGAAGACATCATGGATAAATCTAACAACCAATCGGATTTTGGCAATATTATGTCTACTTGAAGAACACTATTCCTACAATTTTTAAACTTTATGATAAGTTTTATTCGGAGAGAGACAAATTATGTCGCCCATACTTTAGCAAGGGTGTCAAAACTGTATGCTAGTCATCATCTTTTTGATTTGATTCCATTTTTATTAGTTCTATTATATGTTGAATGAAAGAATATAAGTTACCTTTCGTAAAAAATAAATAAATTATAAAACAAGTGTTGCTAACGAGTGTCTTCATGGTACTCCTTAAGAATTTATAATTAAGAAACTATTTATTAAAAAAGTCTAATACTTTAATTTTCAATGTATTGAATACATAGTCAGAATGTCATGTATTGCAATACTACTCCCGTCGATCGCTATTATAAGTAAAAAAATACTGTTCAAATTTATTGAAGAATTGATGTATCTAATTTATATTATTGATCAAATATATTACTTACTCAATAAATTTTAAAAATAGTTTTATTTAGTTATAATTAGTGATCCAATGGAGTATGTGGCAAATCAAAAGTAAAAATTAATTAATTGACAATAATATTTTGTGGACCAGTTGGAAGTTGCTTGCAAGGTTCCTTGGGATTTCCTCCTTGACCTTGTCCTCGAGTTCCAAATTCCCCTCGTATCTTAATCCTAAAAACTATAGATTAAAATAATGAAGAAAATTAGTCTCAAGAGCAGTGGAACATGTCTGATCAACAGGAAACCAAATTAAACTAAACTTGATTATTATGCCGGCAATCAGTGTTAACGGATCTGCTTAAGTAATGCTCGTACAAATACAAATATGCATGGTTATGAGATAGGCAATCGTAATGTTTTAGATTCTCACATTAAATCATAGATACAGTTTTGCTATGTTTAAGATTTCCATATCTTATATAGGGATGTGTTACTCAAAAATCATCTTCAACTTTTTCTATATTTTTTTCGTTGTTTGATTTAATCATTTCTATTATACTATAATAACTGTGGGTCTATGTCAACCACATCAAATAATAATATTATTGCTCCAAACTGCAAGTTCGTTTGATTTTTTTTTCTTTTCAATTCCAGATCTAGTTATTTAATAGATGTGTGATTTATCAAATTATCCTCCCCATCCTTCTATTCATTAAATAAATAAAAGGGCTGCTAAAAAAAATGAATAATCAAGGACAAATACTCTAATAATTGGTCACGAACTAATTTTATGTGAAGTTTTTTTTTGTTTTGTTTTATAAAATTAAAATATGGTTCCTAATAACATTGTAGTAGTATTGTATTGTCCTTTTTATATGATTTATTTCAAATTTTCAAGTGTATTAATTATTTTTACACCAAAATATTAGGATTATTATAAGCATTTTGTAATCAACAAATACTGTTATATTGAATTAATCATCCCACTAATTGATTAAAAGAATAAATACAAAAATATCAGTTTTATTTTTATTTTTTGTTGCCAAAAAACAATTTATCAATTAATTTAATTCTATTACTAATTTTTTAGTTCTTAATTAAGCTAATGAAATTTTATATTTGGATTTAGATAAAATAGAGGAAGTAACATAGTCTTGGGAGTGGGGAGTACTATATCTAGATAAGATGGTATAGGTGAATTAATGATGATATATAGAATCGGCTGCAGGATCTTGATTTTTGGTAGTAGAAAGGATTTTTTTCTTTCTTTCTATATATCATCGTCTCATATATCTAGTTCAGTGTAAGCATATTTTAGTTTGGAGAAGTTGCCCAAAAACTTGGAAATTCAAAATACAAATAAGCAATGACATGTTTTTGTTTATTTATTTTATTTAGTTTTTGAAAGTAAAATAATACTAGATGAAAATTTTAACAATAGTTACATTCTCAAACGTCTCAATAAAATATGATTTTCCCAATCTCGCTATAAAGACTTGTGCTTACGTACGGGTTGTGTGTTGTTGCGACTATTTGAACATGTCACACATGATATCAATACATGTATCGTACAATAGTAAAAGGATGGGTATGCAATTGTAGGTAAAATTAACCATACGTCAACTAACTTTCCTCTTATAAAATATGTCAGAGTTAAATCATTCGCTTTTTTCTAGTCATGTATAGATATGAAGGACACTATTCATCTACCTTTTAGGCGAAAAAGATAAGAGTGATTTTATGCAAAATTTGGATTAAAGAGATTGTTATGTTTAAAATGGAGGGAAAATATGTGAGAGGAAACAAAATAAATCAAGAGAGCCATAGAGAAAAAGGTAAAAAGATTGAATGAATGTTCTAGGATTCAAACTTAGTTGCAAAGTCGCTATCTATTGTAACATTATGATGGCCTTGATGAAACTAGACTTAAGTCCTACAAAAGTATGAATAACATTTTAATATGAATTAGCTTTTTAGTTTTCCCATAATGTATAAAATATTGAAAGGGGTCCGGGCGTTGGATATTTGTGAATCCATATTACATCTGCAGTCGAGATTCTCTAGTTTGTATTTTATTAGCAAAGAAGAAAACTTGGGTCTACCTGCTTGATTTCTTTTTTTGATTCTTTTTCATTCAAATTAAAAAAATCATAATATTTTAAGGGACGTGAATTGGGCAGGTAGACTAAACAACAATGAACTGGATTTGATTTATCAAATCAGATACTAATCTTTTCTTTCCTCTTCGTAAAAACAAATAATTCGTTTGGCTATAGATTCGAAACGACTCTATTCATGAGCTGCCGTATCCTTTCACTTGCTCAGCTTTTATATATGATCATGATCATCATTATCATGATAATAATATTAATAATAATTCTATCCAAATTTGGTTGCTGCAAGTACGATTCAAGCCGAAATTCAGCAATCTACCTGGTGGTGGAGGTTCAGAAAACACAAAAAGAGTATTTATTTCTTAATTAAGTATATTAATTATTGCACATTGTAAATGGTTCGTGATTCTTTTAAATGCACTAACAATAGGAGACATGAGGTCACTTGTTGTGATGCGATATTATTTTTGAATAAGAAAATGTAATCATAGGTCTTTTTTCAATTAGAAAATGAAGGCAAACACGAGATGTTGAATTTCATCGGTTAATAATTCTGTTAAGGACCCAAATTCAAATAATAATTGATCGGACTTTCATTACTTTTTGTCGAACTTCAGGTTATCAATGTTTTGGTAGCCGACTTTCCCAAGACTCAAGAGGACTAAAAGTAAAACTAAATCATAAGACAAGATTACTCTGGTTATTTAACCTATTTTAAAGCATCAAGTTTTATCGTTTTATCTCGACTCAAAATAATCACATCATTACTTTTTTTTAGTTTCCATATGACTAGCAAAATTATTAGAATATTAATCATAACTATTGAGATATATTATACCCGTGGGGGTATAAAAGTTTGTTCCAAGTTAGTTAGGAAATCTAACTAAGTTTGTTAGTTAGTTAGATAATTTGTTCTACAAGCAAGTACTATTGTGCCTATAATAGACTTTGTATTGCGCAACTTCAAGTGTTAATGAGATTCACATTGCAACCATAATATCTCCATTCTTTTCTCTTTTAGTTTTATAGTTTTGTTTCATTAGATTCATCTTGATCAAAAAAACAACTTATTAAAATAAGCACTTCTGCTACGCGATAGAACATAGTTTATGTTCTAACAAAAATAACCTATGTGACTAGTATCATACTTTTGTTTCCGTGATGATGATATTCGTGTGACAAGTTCAACTAGACTTCTAGAACTTACCACCACCCCTCTTTTTTTGCAAGTAACTTACCACCACTCCTCAATAACCATTTTCACTTCACCCTAAAGTTCACGTCCAAAATGTAGATCTTTTTGTTTTTAATTAGAAATTTACCTCAAACGATAAAAATAATGACTTAGTAAGTGAATACTTTCACATAAGTTTAATTTACAAACACATTGATTTTTTAACTGAGTTAAATCAAACTAAAAAAAGATCAACAATGTCTCAATATTTTGCACCTTAATATCAAAATAATTGTCTTAACCTTTCCTATTCTTAGAGGAATGTGATCCTCATAATCCAAAGTTCAACGTTAATAGAATGAAATTTAAAAAATAATTCTTTATGTCTAAACTCAAACTCATTCTCAAAGATTTATTGTTAAAAGTTTTTTCTCTCTATATCATTCACCACACTCTTAGGTTTGCGCGATAAGGACCACACAACGAATCCCTTGCTTGGAATGAGTTAGGTCTAAAACATATTGACCCTGTTTATTCTCCCTTTATTTTTTTGTTGGCAAAGATGTTATTCACCTTGTTAAACAATTACGTTTTCCTTACTCTGGCTGAAGAATAAAAATTGCTTGTTGATTTTTTTAGTTATATCTACTTTTTCAACTTCAAAATAACGTACAATTTTCTTAGAAAATAATCGTAACATTTTCCTTTGAAAAACAGGTTGATTCTTACCATATTATTGGGCCGAATATAAATAGCATCAAATGAACGGTTTCTCATCATTGAATATATGGAAAAAACAGGGAATTACTAATTGCACCCCAAGAGTTGATAATAAGCTTGAAAACAAATTCACTACTATAGGGATGATAATAAGTTATGCCGAACTACAGTTTGCATAATTAGATTTGACTTGCTCAAAAAATATAAGGTCAAAGTCTGATTTGATCTAACCTTCTTGAAAATGTGATATGACATGTTAATCCACTTAAATACATTGTATCCTTTAATTTATATTGAATTAGTCATTTTATTCCATATATTTCTTTTAATATAAATTAATTATCAAACATGATTAATTAATTAAAATTATATAATAGAAATTAAACATTAAGATTATCTAAATCTTAATTTTTCAGAAATTCTACTATTTCATATACTAGTAAAGCTCCTTCCCACACGGTTTGAATTCTACTTCTTCATTTTTCAACACTATTGGAGGCAATTTGGTTTGGATCAGATGCGTATAAGGCAGGTTTCTTGGTTAAAAGATGGTTGTTCTCACATATTTACAGTTGTGCATTGTTATTAAAGAGTATACATATAGTAAAAAACAAGTACACATAAAACTGTTGGAATGTGTTGATTCAAATCTGTATTAGACTATATACCCGTTGGGGTATAAAAGTTTGTTACGAGTTAGTTATGTAATCTAGCTAAGTTTGTTATGTTTGTTTAGATAGCTTACTAAGCAAGCAATGTGAGTAAGCCTCTTATGAAAGGAATGTTGTAATCACTTTTCACTACTAATGAAATTCATAAGTTTACAACAATAATTCTCTACTTCTTCTCTTTCTCTCTTTTCATTCTCTCAAAATCAACACAAAATAGTTACTTTGTTCCAACAAAAACTTTAGTCCTTCCTTCAAAAAAAAAAGTTTATATGTCATCACATTTCTAATAATTGCTACCGGGCATTTTTTTGACATTTTTTGTTACAAGCCATAAATTGCAAATGATATATACAATGTTTTGTAAAAATCAAATGATTGTTACAAATTGAAATGTCAAAGTAAATGTGAAAACTAACCGCTTTTGCAAGTTTATGAGCTATGTTAGTTTGTATCGGAGAAAACTCAAGAGAAGAATTGTTACAATTGGAAGGTAATTGGAAGGTAAAATAGCTCTATAACTAGTCAAGATGCATTCTGTCAAAAAAAGACTACTCAAGATGGATCCTAGTTATGTGGTATCGTGATGAATTAAACGAGTCCACCATCACACTTTTGAGTCCGTAGAAGAAAAAAAACACTTGCTTGACTCCACTGCTGCTAGTAAGCCAAATTCCTCCCCTACAATGTTCTATACCTGATTGGTGCATTTGAAAATCAACCCATTAAATGAATGAGTTACATACTTACAGCTTGAGATTAGCCAAAAAAATAATGATTACATGTATTTTACAAAAATCACATAATAACATCTAAAATAAAATATTGTTATCACACAACTAGTTGATGAGTCCCTTTTAAGAAAAAAGTAGTGCTCTGATGGGTGAACACAAAACTAACAAGAATTGTGACTCGAATTTCCCTTTTTTTTACTTTTTACTTATGCATATATTTATTTAAGAAAAACTATATCGTTTTCCTACATGGGGAAGAAGGAGGGGAGAGGGAAAGAAAACTAATTTTTATTTTCCCATGATGTATTTTTGGTTTCTATATTAGAAAAGACGCTCAATCACAATATAGAACTGGTATTATTTTTCTTTTGCACTCAATTAATTTTAATTGAGTTGTAAGATGGCACTGTTAGTAGTATCAAGAGAAGTTAATTAAAAAACAAATAGAATACTAAAAGGAAACGCGACATTAAATCCTAAACAAGAAAACGTGTTGTGTTGTTGTTTTTGTTGAATTCTTATTCTTTGCTTTGTAGCTTTTGAAAATAGTAGTACCATGAAACATTATTTCCGTTTCAAAAAATGACATCATCATCTAATAATAAGTACATAATAATGGCCCCGAATGATAAAAATGCGACATACTTAGAATTACAGTCACAAATTAGTAACATAACTGAATTTAATGAGCATTACATTGTCCCAATTTTGTAGATGAACGAAAGTCATTGATTAAAAAGCAAATAAGAGAGAGAAATAGGAGGGGGAGGGAATTAAAATTAGGGTGCAAATGAAAATGAAGAAACATAAAGAGAATCAATTAATAATGATGAGTAGTAAGTAGTATATATATATAATTGATGAATGAATGAGTGTTGGCAAACATACATGAGAAACTGATGATGATGATGACCTAACTAAGTAATTAAGCATGGTAAGTAGTAAAATATTATTTGAGAGTAAAGAAGAAGAAGAAGAAGAAGAAATTAAAGTCCCAACCTCAAATCAAGAGTGAGGGGAGAAGAAGAATGAGGATGATTATCATCATCAGGAGGTGGAAAAGGGAAATTCAAATCAACGACATTAACACTACTAGACATGTTGTTGTTGAATGCAGTTGCAGTTGCAGTAGAAGAAGAATCGAATGGTACTGCTGGTGTGGTGGGTTCCCCTTTTTCCCAATGACACCTCTTATGACCACCGAGTGCTTGTCCAGTGCTAAATACCCTCAAACATATGCTACACTTGTGTCCGACTCCATTAATCTCGTTATTATTACTACTATTAACCGCTTCCCCTTCCACGTCACCACCACCACGAGGCATGATTGGATCCGATGAATCAACAGCAACAGCAACAGCAGCATGATCTCCTCCAATTCCTTGAGGAGTAGAAGAAGCGGTTATTGTTGGTGATGAAGTTGTATTGGCGAAACAACCCTTGACATTCTTGTGACTAGCCCTGTGTCCTCCAAGTGCCTGATGGGATCCAAATACTTTGTTGCAACACGAACACACAAACTGATCATCCACCAATGTTGCTTTCTTGTTCTTGTTCTTGTTCTTTGGATTTGAATTTGCAAGTAAGAGCAAAG
>Ga0315913_1009233_pt1 | contig 11579 bp, 4 predicted proteins | sample MpolsnodulesMG_FD_207736 | JGI IMG/M metagenome (GOLD analysis project Ga0315913, IMG submission 207736) | Medicago polymorpha root nodule microbial communities from Los Angeles, California, United States - small nodules | ecosystem: Host-associated > Plants > Roots > Nodule | place: USA... | reverse complement strand
TATTAATGGCTGCAAAAACAATTGAGTAGAAAATTATTTTGTGGCAATCTTTTTTATTAGCGGCGACCAAAAACGACCATAAATATTGTATCATCATGTAAATTATACATGGATCCCACCTAACTATCAACATTGCGACCGACCATGTTTCGCCACGTGGCGGGATATCCAGGACCCGCCGGATTCGCCAAGACTTAAGGTTGATCATATGGGTGATCCCTTGACCCATTATCACGGGGTCTTTAGGCCCAAGTTCCCTTTGACTTGACCCACACCCTTGATGTCGTATGCCAAGGATCAAGGTGAAAAAGTGTTGGGGCAAATCGCTCCAACTTCTCCTAGGGTTCCCACCTTATAATGTCCACAAGCAGCATATCCCTGATGAGGATCATGACCTAAAAACACACCCATCTCTCTAACTCTGGTAAAACACATTGATGCTAGGGTTGGAATTATTGTACTTCAACCAAGTACAGTTGGCGTCCACCGTGGAGCTTCGGTAACACTAGCCTAGACCACCTTTTCTAAAATCTATGTTAGTTTTACTTGTTAACATGGAGAAAAGAGGGTCTTGAAATGAATAGTTGTATTACATTTCCAAAATGATGAAAATGTTAAATGAGCTATTTTCATTATTTCCTAAAATCCATTTCACTTGTTAGAATTTTATCTTCTCTTCATCACAATGACTCACTTTCAAAGTTTATTCTCTTTTTGTTAACATATAAAACTAACACAAAAAGGACAGCCAAAGGCGCTTAAGCTTCTGCATATGCATGGTACGCAAAAAGGTCCTACCGTTTGGTGTATTGTAGCAACCTTACTCTGTTTTTAACACAATAGGTTGTTTTCAAGACTTGAACTCGTGACATTTTAATCGCATAACAACAACATTATCGTTGCGTCGGGACTCCCCCTCAACATGTATAACTAACACATATTTTAGGAAATTAACATGATTTTTTTTTTTACTACCTTACTTTTTGCCAAAAAAACATAAAAATACCCAACTTTTTCGAAAAATTGCACAACTGCCTTACTTTTTCAGATTCCTCTAGTACCACTCTACTTGGAGTTGTGGGATACCCTCAAAAGTGACAAAATTTTTGTCCTTATTATACCCCACAACTCCAAGTTGCGGGATAGTTTCTTTATTTTTTTTTTGAAATTTTTAACTACCACTATATCTTGACTTGCATGGTATTTTTGGGTTTTTTTTTAAAAAAATTTTAAATACCCCACAACTTGGGGTAGAGTGGTATAATAAGGACAAAAATTTCACATGCATAGTTTTCCGTTCTTGCATGCATAATATAAAAAAATAATAAAAATAATTTAATTTTAATAAATTAATAAAAATTATATAACAAATAAAATTACTCGAAGGGTGAAACGTATTGTACATGTAGAGCCGTACTACTCGTTGGATGATGTTCACAATGACTCGAAGTTAAGGTATGATTGTAAGACTCTTGAAAGAGACATTGAAGTGGAGCATATGAGCCCCGTTATCAATCAACTTTCCCGAGAAATGCATATGAGTCCCATTATCAGTCAACTTACCAACAAAATTCAATGCCAAACTTTGGTTACAATGACCCAAACCAAGCTAGCACGTCCAACAACAACTACATCTCCTATAATGACCTAAACCGAGCTGGACCATCCAACACGAATTACCCCCTACAACAACCCACAATACCCAATGTACAGCATCCAAAACTATAACTACCCACCAACACCAACAAACTTACTATCTCAATTCTCTTCGGCTTCGTTGAAATTCAATGAACAATTTCTGGATATGGGATGGCCAACAAGGGAACACGATGTGTCGTTGTCGTTGGGTTATGGTAGTCAGATACAATCAACTACAAATAACAATGACGAAGACCAACATGACCCTCAAGTAAATCGTGGAAGAAATCGTCGAAGACTAGGTTGTGGGACAGCAGGGCATTTATAATAATTGTAGATTTTATGGTAATTTTATTTGTAATATAATTTTTATTAGTTTATTAAAATTAAGTTATTTTTATTATTTTTTATATTATGCATGCAAGAACGGAAAACTATGCATGTGAAAATTTTGTCCTTATTATACCACTCTACCCCAAGTTGTGGGGTATTTAAAATTTAGAAAAAAAAACCCAAAAATACCATGCAAGTCAAGATGTAGTGGTAGTTAAAAATTTAGAAAAAAATATAAAGAAACTACCCCGCAACTTGGAGTTGTAGGGTATAATAAGGACAAAATTTTCGTCACTTTTGAGGGTACCCCGCAACTCCAAGTAGAATGGTACCAGAGGAATCTAAAAAAGTAGGGCAGTTCTGCAATTTTTCGAAAAAGTAGGGCATTTTTGTGTTTTTTGGCAAAAAGTAGGGTAATAAAAAAAATATTCATTGGAAATGTTTTTATTTACTTTGTGAAAATATTTTCAATTTTCATTCCCTAAATTCGTGTTAGCTTTACTTGTTAACAAAGAGAAAAGAGACTTAATGAACAATTGTTTTACATTTTCAAAAACAATAAAAGTATTAAAAAAAATTATTTTCATTATTTTCTTAAATGCATCATCACTAGTTTTAGTTTTTTTCATCACTACAACTCACTTTAAAAGTCTTTTTTCTCATTGTTGTCGACTAAAACTAAGAAATGGAAATTGAAAGTATTTTTACAAAGTAACCGTTCCATCAAAATAGCAACTAGACTTTTTTCAAACTCACATTAAACATTAAAAAGAGAACCTAATTAATATTCAAACTCGCACCCTGCGCATCAAATGTATACATAGTTACCATCTAAAATATAATTAATGCAGCTAGACCTTTTTACTTCTATGAGAGAGCCAATAATACATCACTCACATACCACCATTTTAGTGTGGAAAGTGATGGCCATGCAAAACTTTGAAAGAAAAATAAATGACAAGACACAAATGTGACGCAAGAATAGAAAATGGGTCTATGTCCCCATACAAGTCGTCATCAAGATACATACGGTAAGGGTCCATGACCGACCAATGAGCTAACATTCAATCTAAACTCAAGATCGTCACCACTACCCATGCCCCACATAAATAATAGTATAATAATGATCAAAGCCTTTGTATTCTAGTTTTTTCTTTTTGTAGTAAAATGTTATATTTCATAAATCACTATCAAAATTTTATAAAACTTGTTCATTGTTGAATTATTACTCAAAGTAACATTTTAGGATGAATTGTTTTTAAGGGTAATTTTTGGATGAATTGTTAAATATTACAAATGATAATTCTTTCTTGTGTTCACATTGAAAAGAAAAAATAGACAAGTTGCTTATTTCTAACTATCTAATCCAATTGTAAAAAAAAAAAAACTATCTAATCCAATTTGAAAGTTTAGTAGTGATTTTAGAAAAATTTAATTTTTTATTCATTTGATGTTGTATTTTCAGCAAAAGCAGTTGCCCTTACACCAGTTATATGAAAAAGTGAAACTTTTATCTTTTTGATGGTTAAAAGTTAAATACAAAAATTTAACTTTTGATTTTCATCACTCTTGAATAAATATCCTTCGGTCTTTGAGCCATGTTACCAGGGCCGTTCCGATAAAATCGGAGGCCATGTTCAAATATTAAAATTGGGCCCCAATGGAAAAACAAGATTTTGTAAGCAATAGCAATCGTCTATTTAAGTTGTAAATAACATAAAAAAATAGTCATTCATATTAAGTAAAAGTAAGTTGTATGGGAGGAACTACCTAATTTGTGTTGAACTTCCATAACCACAAATTGTTTTAATATTAAAAATTGGGTTCATAATAAAAATAAACGCCAAAAACTTAAAAAGAATCGTCACTTTGTTTAGTGCAAAATGAATCTTAAGTATATTGGTTGTTGTTGCTTAAAAAAAGTGTCTTTGCTATATAAGTAGTGACAAATTAGTACTATATTGGAAAAAAATAGTAGCAAATTAGTACTAGCATGCATGATTAAAACTTAAAACAATAGGTAAATACTAATTATTTAACAGATTTAATTTGTGTTGTTAATGGAAATAGATGATAAAAAATTGAAGATATATAGTAGTTTTCTACATTCATATAAAACTCAGAAATGCATATTAAATTGTAATAGCCTGATAGTTGTGCATGTAATTAAGACTTTTATATTTGGTTCAAATTCACACAAATACTAGGGATTGAACCTATAGACCAAGGACCCAAGTGCATTCTATTTACCACTAAACTATTACAAGATGTCTATTGAGTTTTTATATTTTATTATTTATACCTAACACTTTTGGGTGCTATTTTAAAAAAATAAAAAATTTGAGGCTCCTAAGATTGCGAGGCCCGGTAGCTCACCTTGCGCTTGCTCAGGGCCGGGCCTGCATGTTACCTAACAAGTGTTTGGTTTTGCTTCCTAACTAGTGGTGATGAAAAATCAAAATAAACAACGATGTGCTAAGACGATGAAATCACAAAAACAAACGAAAGAACACTAAAAATATGTGGAAATCACTTATTAAACTAAAAGAAAAATAAAAACAATTTGGAGAGTGATTTCAGATCAAAATTGACCCTAAATCATCCATCTCTGTAAGAGAGAGATCGGTTCTCTCCAACTCTGTAATCCAATAGTCAATGCTAATGGGTTACAATATTTCAAATGCAATAAAAATTTAATAATTTGAAATGATTTTCTTGCTTTATAAACTGTGAATCTCAAATTTATCATTATTTATTATTTCTAATTATGCAAGTTAGTTTTTTATTTTACGAATTTTTTAGATTGATCCTTATAAATTCCCAATTTTTTTTTTACAAATTAATTCTTTAAATTAAAAAAATAATCAATTGGTCTCTAAATTTTCAAAAGTTTGCAAGTGGGTCCAATTTTATTTCATGTTTTACAAAGTGCCCTTCACCATCTTTGAATTTTCAAATTTTGACTTAAAACTTTTAAAATTCTTATTTTAGATGCATTTTCACTAGATACATTTTCACTAACGATTTATAACTTTTTTATCCAAAATAAAAAGTAATAAAAATGTAGAATGTGAGATATTAGTTTCAGCTAATGACGAATTGACGATGAATCTTTTGAAAAAAAAATCTGAGTTTAATGACTGAGCGAATTTTTTATATTAGACTTTCATTATCTCTTAATACGACTTCAAATTATAGAGCTTCATTCTCATGATAACTAGATGGTGAAGAGAAATGAAACAGATAACGCTTGAGACTAATGAGGATAGGAGTGATAGTTGCTGCACAATATATGACAATAAGTTGCAGCATCTATGCAAAATGTATCAAATTTACATGAGAATGAGAGAGATCTCGAGGCACTGCAGGTATGGGATTGCACGGTTGAGGAAAGACTTATAAAAATTGTTTCCTACTATTTATATCAACAACATGCATCTTCTTTTTACTAGTTCATTTCATAATAACTCTACGGTTAAGCATGTTTGACTTGTAACAATTTTGAGATGAGTGATCTAATGAGAAATTTCTCAAAAAGCGCATGAGGACAAAATATAATGAAAAAACTCGTGTTGATTTATGGGGTTAATTAACAATATTTTAAATCGTTTAAAATGTTACTAGAGGATGAATAAATAAGATGATTGGGGAACATAATGATATCCTTATAGTTTGATCGTATGTGTATACGTCATCTAATTATTCAATGTTAAGTTATATTATCCATATTAATTTATTTTAAAATAAATTCAAAAGTTCAACAAATTATTTCTACATGGTAAAAAAATCCAGTCAAACTTCAAGGTACTTAATTTTTGTTTTCTTTTTCTATTTTACAGTAGAAACTAAACCACTGGCATTTGTCCAAGTAGGCCCATGATGTCAGCATAAATAATAATTAGACAAACAAATGTCCAATCCATAGCTAACAACACAAACCAATTTGAATTTGCAGCCACAAATCAATTAACTGTTGTAATTTGGTAAAATACTTTAAAATATTAAAATGTCATATATCTTTGTTGGAATGGGAAAAACGTGAACCAATAAATAAACTATCCAATTATACCAACTTTAACTCGTATGAATCAGTAGCTAATACAAGTTGTTTCGGTAAAAAAAAGCAGGATTCATGATTGTCAACTTGATTGTGAAGTGTAGGTCATTCTTCTCCACTTATTTTTAAAATATATTTTCACTGTCTTTTTTGTACAGGGTAGATTTTTATTTCTGTTTAACTGTCTGTCATTACTTGATTGTCGATCTTTAATTTTGCATATTTTTATTTTAGTATATCTAATCTAATGACGACCATTAGTAACTTTCTCACCACAAATTAAACAAAGTATGGAAATGTCAAAAAAGATGGATTATTTGACTCAATCTTCGGTGACGTTAAACGGATGATATTATCGAGAATTGCTTAGTCGGACACAATCTCAAATCAAAAAGATTTGACACACATACATAAATGATAAATTTAAAAGAGAAATAATATAGTCAAATTACTTTTTTTTTTGAACAAATATAGTCAGATTACTTAATATCATTTAAATTTTTTTCAAAAAAAAAAAGTGTCTAAATCAATTTTATTTAAATTTATGTCTATGCAATGCTTGTTCCATATTATTATTGACTACTTTTGTTATAAGTGTAAAGTATTTAGTATCTAAATATATGGTTCGTTTTTAGCGTCAACTTGCAGTCGCGGTTGGCTGCTGCACCGAAGACCTCCTCCGTTGTTTGGTGGAGAGATGGTTTTTGCAGTGATGAAGAGGTGGTTTTACACGATGTTTGAGTGGTTTTGTGGTGACGAAGGGGTGGTGGTTGTTGTGGTGGTGAGGAGGTGGTGAAGTGTGGTGTTTAGGTGGTTTTGTGGTGGTGATTGAGTGGTGGTTTATGGTGGTGAAAGACAGCTGTTTTGTGTTGGTGTTATGGTGATGAAAGGTAAGAATTTTTGGTTGTGTTGGTTTATGGTGGTTTCTATGGTGGTGTTGATACTGAGTCTTTTGTATTGGTGCTTGTGGTGGCTGGTGCTGGTTTTTGTGGTGGTGCTTTGGTGGTGGTTATGTTTTTTTGTGGGTTTTCAAATACTTAGACGGTGTTGCTTGTTTCAAGAATTGAGTTGTACATTGTGGTTTTGTGGGGCGGTGTGTTTTCTAAGTGGTGATTTACCTGTGCTTTACTGCGCTTTGCAAAAGAGAAGCAAAGTGCGGTTACATAGGTTTTTGGTAGGTTTGTTGGTTATTTTAGAGGGGTTTTGCAATGGTTTGACTCAAGATTTGTTTCTGCTATTGCGCGGGCGTTTAGATTTTGGATTTTGGAGATGACTTTCTGGTTTTGGTGTTTAGTTTTTATTGGTTTCGGGGGCCCTTGGTGGAGGGTCTTTTTGGTTTGTTTGTAGAAGTTTGTATTTGATATATGAGTGTTTGTTTGGGTGTTCCGCATACATACGACACACTTTTCCTTTGTATGTTGCTATTTAAGTCTCCTAGCCAAGTATTCCTTGTGTCTACTAGGATTCTTTGCGTTTTGAATAAATTTTATTTTAGCTTCTCAAAAAAAAAATTCTTTGATAGGATTTGTCGGATACACAAATTGAGTTCTTTTACCTATATAGGATAGGATAGGATTATCAAATTCATATCCACTTCTTTAAAATGTCTTGGTCTTTTATCCTTAAAATCATTGACATGTTGACATAATAGTAACTATCTAATTGTTGGGTCATATAGGAAGAGTCTCGACAACTATTTTATTGACTAAAAACAATTACATAAATAGAATTTGACACCACTTTTTTATACAAGTCATCTTATTTATATATTGTTCAACATTCATTTTCCACCACTCTTACCGAATTTTCTTAACTTTGTATATGGACGATTATTGAGTATACCACTCTTACCGGATTTCCTTAACTTTGTAAATGGACGGTTGTTGAGTAGTACATCCACTTTGTAGGCCCAACTTTTTGTCTCAAATAAATTTTCAATAATAAAGTAACAAAATTATTTTATAAATACAAATAAAGTAACAAAATCATTTTATAAATACAAATCATGGTAAACAACTAATCATTGTTTTAAAAAATGTTAAATAATCCACAAGTCCTACTTCAACTGGCAAAATACCGAAATTGTTAGGTCGGATGTCATGACCGGGGTTCGAAATCTGGTACCTCCACTTGTGTGTGAGTTTATAATAGCTTTACCATTTCGCCTATCTACCAATAAAAAAAAGTTAAATAAAAAATAGGGAACAAGTAAATATCATCATTTGGTCAAAATAAGTAAATATCATCATAATATGTTTTTAATTTTTGAAACAAAAATAAAAATATCAATACTTATTTTTTAAAAGGTTTGCGACTAATGTCCTAGAAAGAATGTGAGTTTATAAAATTCTTCCTTTAGGCACATTGTGACGTTTGTGAACCAATAAATTCGATCCACATACAGCTTTATTCAAATATCTAAAGATATATGATAATATAAACTTTACAATAACTATCTTGTGTCATAAAAATCATTTTCTTTCAAATGTACATGTCCTAAATTAGGCAGGTATAGCTAACCTCCAAAATTGAGCCGTATGTTTTTCTTTTCTTTCTTTTGTATGATGTTTAGTGATAGGTATCCTAAATTTTAAGGTTTTTTTTTCTCCTCACAATTGCATGAAACTTAAATTAATTTTCTATGAAAATGTCTTGAAAATATATTGTTACAATCTTAGTCAGCATTTGCTGACATATCTAAACACTTGATGAATCACGACCAGCCAATAACACTCATTGTTTTGGTTTACTCATGAAATTTCTTCACCTAATATATGTGGTGAACCGTGATATCAATTTTTTTTTCTTTTTTATGATAAACTTGTGGTTGAAATTGCAGGGCCTTAAAATAATGGTGTTTTTTATAAGTAATGATATTTTTTAAAGTAACCACATGCGTGTCAATGTTTGTTTGTTTTCCCTCTAAAAAAATGTTTGTTTGTTTCCAATTAAATAATCAGTTACTGTACAAAAATAATTTAATAAGATCAATCATTATTGTGTTGTTTTCTTTAGAGGAATCAATATTATGTTGTTGTTGGTCAATACCATGATCTTCTTTACGGAGTCTTATTTTTTTTACAGAATTTGATAAGGAAAGTGTTAACAAATACTTCAAGAACATTTGTTAAGAAGACTATTTTATAAGCTTAATATGAACATAATTTTTATGAGTTATGATAACAAGTATTCTTTCGACATCTTGTAAAAAAAAAAGTATTCTTTCGACACTTTCAACAAATACCTATGATCTCACAATCATTTTAATATGAGTGCAATTTTTTTTTTTTAAGGAATATGAGTGCAATTTTTATGAGCTAATACTTGATCGATACTAAATACTTATATATGCAACATCCTTTAAAAAAAAGACAAAATTTAGATACATTTCAATAGGCAAATGAGGAAGCAAGCCAATATTTTACAAGTGAGCGAATATAACGAAATAAAATATATATTTTAAATTAATATATTAAATTTAATCTATAAGATAAAAAAATTCACAATAATTTTAATTTTATAAGAAGAATAAACTATATATTTTACTTGTATAATTTTGTCTTTAAATTTTTTATTGTTAACAAAGTTCTCATCGTATAGTTGTTTAAGATACCAAATGTGACAAAAGAAGACGAAATAAATTTATTAAACAAGTGATAATCTTTTTAATATCTTATATATTTTTTTATTACAAATAAACATGTTTGAAGTAGCTAGGTATATTTTTATTCGGGTAGCTAAACGTAAAAAAGACTTATTTATACAATTAAAACAATTTGGCGTAAGTAAAACTATCATTTTTTATGCCCATAGCTACACCTTTGTCATTATGTAGTTTTCGTACGATTCTTAACTAAATTAGTCATAATTTTTTTAAATCCATACTTTTATTATAACTATAAATATTGTGTTTTTAGTTAAGAATCTTACAAAAATACACCTAATTTTTTTGGGATCAAGTAGCTTAGTGCCGGAAGCTCACACATTTTAAATGTGGAGAAGTGTGATGTTTGTGATTCGAACCCTACATAAATGACAAACAATTGAATAAATGACGAAGGAAAATACACCTAAATCATACATTGTCATATCAACTGAGCTAAATTCACGGGTACAATACACCTAAATTTTATCCTGAAGGAAAATATTTAGGCAATATCACGTATTGTCACGAAGCATAAATGGCGAAGGCTGAGAAATATGATGGTGCTAATAGTAGAGAAATATTGTGAGATTGGGCCAACAATTGAATAAAGGCTGAATGGGATATGTGTAAGGAAAAACTCTTGATTTTGTAAGAATTTCTCCTGCTATTTGCACCATCATATTTCTCTTTAGACTTCAAATTTCTCCTGCTATTATATTAAGAATTTGGGAAAATTTACCTTGTACTTTTACATTTGGTAAATTTCTCTTTAGACTTCTCAAATTTCTCATAAGTTTCCCCAAGCGGTACTTAAGTGTCGTTGAATGTATTTTGATCTTTTTGGGGTGTCTAGAGGAAAAAATGGAAGCCTAAAGAATTTTGATTAACAATTTTCAACCCAATTTTAATTTCTTTTGACCGTGTTTTGAATTATTAGGATCTCATTCATGGGTTAAGGAAAAAAAAACATAAACATAACACCATGAAAGTTGAACTCTTGAGCAAAAGAAAAACAAGCTTCGTAAATCCAGACATTTATTGCTAACAAAAATTTTCACAATTTCAACCCAAGTTGGTTTTTAAGCTTTTGTTTTGTGTTCTTTTGGTGGATTAGAGGTCGAGAGGTTGTGGAAGCTGCATGTTCATTCGGTTAAGAGCTTTTCGAATGTGGCTCGACTTGGGTGTTGAAATCATGGAGTTTTCTTTTGAGGGGTGTTCGTTGGGGGTAAGCAGTGACAGTGGATGGTTGTGGACTGTGTTTATAGTGTTTGTTTCTGTTAAAGTGTCGGTCTTAGGTGGTGATGTGTTTTGGTGGGTTATCTTCAGGGGCTTTATTTGATGGTTATGGTGTACAATCTATATGCGGCACCATTTGTATCTTGTTTCGTTCATTTCTTGCGTCTTATAGAGATGTTGTTTAATAATATTTGCTGATTCAAAAAAAATAAAATTGCGGAAGCCCCCTTTGTTACGAAATGAATTGGTCTAAGTGGTAAGCACTTGAACTCCTTAATTATGTGGTTAAAAGTTCGATTTCTAATTAACGTGTATAGAAAAAATCCAAATGAAAGATGAGAATCCACCTTATATATCACCTTAAATGATAGGACAAACTTCATACCAAAAATATGATGCTAACCATAGTTTTAAAACTCGGACCAGACCGGTCGGTCCGATCGTGAACCGGAGACATGACTGTTTCAGTTTGTTTATTGGATCGGACATGCAGTTGAACCGGTCAAAATCGGTATGACTCGCAAAAAACCGGTGACTCGGCCAGTTTGGTGAACCGGACCGAGTCAATAAAAAAAGTCAGAAAAACTGGAAAAAAAAAATCACAAAACAGAGACCCGACCATGGAAGGGAAGAAGATGAAGAAAACAAGAACATGATTGAAACTAATCA
>Ga0315913_1009228_pt1 | contig 11581 bp, 5 predicted proteins | sample MpolsnodulesMG_FD_207736 | JGI IMG/M metagenome (GOLD analysis project Ga0315913, IMG submission 207736) | Medicago polymorpha root nodule microbial communities from Los Angeles, California, United States - small nodules | ecosystem: Host-associated > Plants > Roots > Nodule | place: USA... | reverse complement strand
AAAGCAATTGTGACTGTTAAAACAACATTAAAGCAATTTTGAATTACGATTTCACTCCCTCCTATTCTCAAATCCTTTTAATGCAAATGAATGTGTGTTTTAATTGTCCATTGGAATATACAAACTCGATATAAATGTGTACTAATAATATTCAAACCGTTTTTGAAAGTTATATAACAAAATAATTAATTAGCATTGAAAATAGACATGCACATTAAGTAACGTTATTAGTTATGAATGCCTATGAGGAACACGAAAGAGCTTAATGGACAATTAACTTATTTCAAGTAACATATATACACACACTGAGATTTGTTTTGCCATAACAACAAAGATATCACCTTTTATATAAGAGATAGCCATGATGGACATCAAATCTGCCATAAATGTCACAAAATGCCCCATTCACTGCCGTAGAGGTTTTTTTTCTCAAAAGATGTTATCTTTATCTGCATTTTCGTTTTCATATGAGTTGAGATTTTGCAATTGCTTTTTGGTGTATTTCTTACGATTTTTCCGTTTACAAATATGGCTTTATGGAAATATGAACCAACAGATCCACCTTATATTAATCTCTTGAGGCTTAAATGACCTACTTATCACGTATAGTACCATCCAAAAGAGATATGTTTGATAACATACCTGATTTTCTAAAGACAATGTTTTTCATATTTGCTATCCTTTGTTCATGTTATATAGCATTTGTAAGAGAAAAAAATGTTATAAATAAATCATTCCTATTAAGATTGTAAGCCAGGCACAAAATTTGTTTGAGTTTTATGTATGATTGCTTTTAATTGATATTGACAGCACCATTGAGCATCAACGATAAGTATATCGACACTATGAAATTTATATAAAGAACATATCACACTGAATTTAATACCAATGTTGGTTATCCTACTAAGTCCCGGTTTTGCTAAGTCCCGGTTTTGCTAATCTTTTTTGCTATTTTTAAATACTATTTTCGAAATCCTTTTTAATGTGCTATTTTTTAATACCACAAGTTTTATTGATTACTACACTAATCGTATGTATGGTTACTTGAAACACTAATCATACGTACAATTACTTGAAGTTAGTTGTAAATTTAACCCCTTTGGATCGGATCTATATTCGAAGAGAGTTTGCAATAATCTCATCAAAATTACATTAGTCAATCATTACTTGAGAAATAATAGTGATGTTTTCAAATACGTTACAAATTTGGTACGATTTATACGTCGTTGAAGGACATATTAAGACACATTTTATTGTTATATTGTATATCTAATAAGGATTTGTCTAAAATGTGCAGCATTGCACATGTTAAAACAATTAAAAGTAAAAAGAAAAATTGAAAAAAAAAATTTAAATAAAAAATTATATATTTAATGCAATACAAACTTATTATTTTCTTTAAAAAAATACAAATTTATTATTTTAAACTTTTTAATATGTGCAAATTTGCACATGATGGAAACAATCATCTAATAATCATATTTGTGTTTTTCGATAGACATACATGACACATGTCAAATATAACTTATTGATCATTATAACAGTCGATAGGACCCGTGCGTCGCACAGGTCGAAAGTTTAGTTATAATGAATCAACCTTATTCGTGCTCATCTCTATCCCTCACCAACCACTCACCAAAGCCAAATGCAATTATTCAGTCTATGTTTTCCTTTAAGTAACACAATATTGATATGTTTCGTCTGTCATTTTCCGTATATGGTTCTTTTTTATCTTACTCGCTAATATGTTTCTATCAGTCTCCTGTGGCTCTTCAGTTCGTTAACGATCATCATGAGGATCTTTCAAAAAAAAAGTTTCCTTCAAAAGTAATCTTCCTTTTCCTTAAAAAAAAAAGTTATCTTTTCTTATCGATCTATCATTACATTTAATTAGCATATTGTTTCAAAATTTAGATAAAATTTTGTAAAGACAATACTCTCTCCGTTTGAAAAAATACATTTATCAAGTATTGATGTATTTATCAGTATTCTAGATATAAGGTAGAAGATGATGGCTTGAGAATGATGCAAACGGTATTAGTATAATGTATATAATTGAAAAAAGTAAGTAATGTTGAGTAGAAAATTAAAAACATCAATTATTTTAAGATAAGGAGAATACTAATTATTATTTAATAAATTTAATTTATCAGTTTCTAAAGTTTTCAGGCGAAAACCACTGTATGCACATGATAAATAGATACTCATAATTTTTTTTACTCAATCCACACCTTATTTTCTATACAATATCTCTGATCTCTCTTCTTATATCACATAATCAAATTATCATTTCTAACACATTACTTTTTTTTTTCTTTTTTATCTCTTTGTTTTAAAATGTATACACATTCAATGGATGTACACAAAAAATTACTCTAAAAGCACATCACATGTGTAGATATTGCATAGGTCATATATCACCTATGGTCATTAACTTATATGGTTATGAGAAATAATATGTCTACAATCGTTTTACGACAATTTTTGATCAAATTTATCTCTCATACTGATATTTTCATTGTGTTTTTGCGCTCTCTCTCCTTTTCCTTTTTTTTTTTTTATTGTTTTTAACATAAGAAAATAGAAAAAGAATGGTGTTCAAAAGTTGTCCCAAAATAGTTGTACAAATATCATTACTCATATGATTATAACAAGTTAGTCGGTTTTTTGTTACAAATTGTCATTTAAGTATAAAATATCGGCATCATTATCCTATTTTCATCAGATTCGACTAAAAAGTGTTTATATGGACGTTTAATTTTAAGTTTTTTTGACAAAACATTTAATTTTAAGTTGATACGTCCAAACTCACTAATCTCAAAACTAGAGTTCATTTCTGTATTATTCATTCTTTGATTTGAAATAAAATCAATGCTTTACATGATTTATAATAATATTGATGAAATATTTATCGGTATAATTAGACTTGAATTCAAAACAAAAAGAAGAAAATGTGTTTTGTAATCATGTTTGATGTCATAAACACTTTTGAATCTATCACCTCAAAGTTAAATGGTTCAGAAACACCTTTTTAACGAAGTTGGTTGAAAAATATACAATAGTGAAAATATTCTATGACGTAAAGAACTAATTTCTAACAAAGAAAAACTTAAAGTAACAATTTATAACAAAAAAAGATTTAAGTGATTAATTTGTTATTTGCATCAAACTTAAAATATCGTGAGAAGTATTTGATGTATTGTTGAATTTTAAGGGAAATCTTATTTTAACAACTTTTTAGTTGTCCAACACCATATATTTACACTGTATAAATATTATTTCATTTTTTAATTACTTATTTCTCTCTTATAGTTACCTCATTGATTATAATTTATGTATTTTTATACTAATTGTTAATAATTGTTTTTGGATGTTGAAAAGGTTGGCAAGTACCGACAATAGGTCTCTCTCTAGACTAAAGTATAGTAGATTACATTGACAATTGGATGGAGAGTTGAATTCAAAAGCAAATTGAGCATCATAAGATGATAGATTGTCCGCAATATCACGTGAAGATAGGATGGAAGTAGTCGTCACACACGTTGTAGTAGAGTGGTAACATTTTTTTTCTAACTATAGTGGTAACATTAAATATTCTGAATTGTTCTTAGAATTGGACAAAACGGAGGGCAAGGAATTAAGACAATATGAGATTATTGTTTCTCACAAAAGGACGATAAAAAAAATTGTCTAAATTGTTTACAATATCAAAATAGTATTTTATCCATCAAACATTATATAATATAAAATTTATTTAATACTTTAAAAGTTTGTTTTGTGATGTTCTTTAATAGATCAAACACATAGTATATTTTAATGAGAGCATTGAGGGGAACAAGCAAAGGCTTCAACTAATAGCACACCAAGAATAAGGGTATGTTTGGATAGTAAAAGAAAGTTTAAGGAATAATTGTTAAAGGAAAGAAAGTGAATAGAAAGAGAGTAGAAAGTGAGATGATATTTTAGTCAGTGGCAGAGCCCTTCATGGGCTGGGGTGGGCCACGGCCCACCCGGAAAAATTAAAAAATCAACGATTATAGGTGTATGTTTGCGAGATTTTATACAATTTTAGGTTTCGGTTGATCCAAATTCCCGCAAAGTGATGTAGTGACCCACCCAAAAAATTTAAATAATTCAATTATAGGTCTATTTCGCGAGGCTTTAAACAATTTTTCAACGGTTAATTTTAGTGGTCCACCCTAACTTTTTTTTCTAGCTCCGCCACTGATTTTAATTGTTTGGTATGAGTGAAAGTGTAAGGAAAGAAAGTTTTATATTTAATAAAATGACTAAAATATTCCTATAAGAAGGTTATATTTTTTTTTTTTTGGGTCAAGATATTATAATTTTTATTTAATATATTGTAATATCACATTCAAAAGGATTTACAGCTTTTTTTTATACATGTTAAGAATACATGTGTATAACTGAGAAGGAAGGGCACCAACATCCGAGAAAAGAAATTAAAAAAATTAGCTTGAATTCTTTTGATTATATTGAACAAGAGTGAAGGTTTTTTTTGTAATTTTGCTTAAAATAGTGTCTTCCCTATTACTTTCCATCCACAATTGAGCGGAAACATTTTTTTGGTGGGGCCCAGCTATCAGCATCCTTTCCTCCTCTTTTTAAGATGGTTCCAAACTATGGAGAGATTCTCAATCCTTCTACTTTCTATCCTTACTCAATCTTTCCTTTCACTTTCACCTAAAACAAACAAGCCCTAAAAGTCAATGTTGAGATAAAGAGTGATTAGAATAAGAGAAGTTGAAATTGTGCAGAAGGAGATAAGAATGAGGGATTAGGATATCTTTGTTTGATTCGAGAGAGATTGAGAGATAAAAGAAGTTGTAGACTTCTCTTCTTTGAAAAGATGAGAAATTGAGAAGGGAGAATAATAAATGGTAGGTCTCATAGCTTTATGTTTTCTCGGCTAAAGTGAGAAAAAAGAGAAAAGAAGTTGCAAGATACCTCTTATGCCATTGATATTTTAAAATATAAATTGTTTATTTTTGTCATTAACTCAAAGATATTTATCTTTTTAAAAATAATATCTTTTTCTCTTCTATTTCCCTTCAAATAGAAAATTATTTTCTCATCTATTCCTCTTTTCTTTCTCTTATATCAAACAATACATTAAATTTACTCTATTTCTCATTTCTTTCTCAATTTCCAAGCAAAAGGAAGATAATTTGACTACCATGGACTTGTAAATCATGCTTTGCTAACAAATTCCACTTAGAATAAGAGTACCGAATCAGGAGGAATGACACATGAACCTGCATCGAAACTGGCTGAGAAAAAATGGTAAAAAAAAATTGATGCAGAAAAGATACATAAAAGTATTCCAAAATATCATAAAGCAGTGTATAACCAGGTTTAAAGTAATTAGTTTCAGAAGAAAAACATGCTGGTCAAATACCTTTAATCATCCTTCAAACTAATATGGGAGAGAATGCATTATATAAATCATGCCAAGCTAATTATACAAGCCTGGTGTCAGTGAAAGCATGATGATAGATCACTAAAAATTGAAAGGTAATGAAGTTCATAATTGTAACTCGTTGATTTCATTGCATAGCGTAGATTAAAAAATTGCTGTGTAACCTCTTATTCTTGAGGTGTGCAGTGGATAATAATTGCCATCAATTTTCACCCAGCCAAAATTGAGACCGAGACCATGAAGAAATTATGTAAGATGCTGAATCGCACATAGGTTTGTTAGAGTCGATCTAGATTCTGAAAAATATATAAAGAGCAAAGGTGGAAAACTCTGATGCATAACTAGAAGGTTAATTAGCAAAAACCAGCATGATATGAAATAAGTTCAAGTTAACCAACAGATGCAAGAGAGTAAAATCAACAAACTATATATCAATCTTCGACACACATATTTTTATCTTAAACACACAAATTCAATCATAAACAGTATATCAATATCCAATAATAATACAAAAGGAACAAGTTAACCATCCAACATAAAGAGGAGATAACCTCGTCTACTGGTTGCCTATGTAAACCTTCCAAGAACTTCAATATAAACATCACATACTCCAAACGAAGAGCACACAAACAATTAGAAAATTCCCTCATTTATCTTTACAAGGGAATAGTTGTATACACCGTGGTTTATTTTATAAGTACAAGGAGGAAACTAATGAACTAAAAAAGCATTTGGTTCCATTATCTAAAATCTATCCTCCTCATAGCTACCTTTTATATTGATTAAAAATTAAACTTCACCGAGTATAGCTATTACAAATATCTATTCTTCTAAAACACCAAACTGTTGGCTTTTAATTCACAAGCAATTCAAAACAATCTACAAGGTCTAAATATATGCAACGCAAGCAAATTAAAATGCACATTGCTTTCAATTCACCATAAGCTTTCAATACATCTGCTAAATTCACCCAAAAACTAGGCATATGGGACAGCAGAGCTAAACCGTCTGTCTTGTGCAAGTGGAAAAAAAGGCAAAATCAGAACTATACTTCATTCAGGACTGTTGGTAATGTATCAATAAGGAAATTCACCAAAACATATTGTTGGACAGAAGAAATCAGTTTGTCTTGGATATGGGCAGCCAACAGTCCAAGTTATAAGGCCGCTTAATAACTTACATAAATTTTTCAGTTTTTTTATAACTGGATTTGGATATGGGTACAGATAAACAGCTTAACCGGTTAAATGAGCACCCCTAATTGTGTTGCCACTTACTGTTGCAACCTATATTCCCCAAATATATTATCTAGTAGATTTCGTTGTTGCCATTTCGTCCAAAAATGGCTGAGCAGCGCTAGTATAAATGTACATGGCTCCTCCATGAATGGTCACACTCACTGAACATGATTGTTCCTCTCACAAAAACTAGGTGATTTATAATCAGTACCTTAAGTAGCAACTTTGAACTCAAGGATTGACAAGCCTTTATAATGTCAAGGGACAAGCGTTCACACCCTATAAAAGTATAATAAATGGAACAATTATCAATACAAAAAGTTAGATTTAATCACTCACCTAAAGAATACAGAAATATTAAAAAAATTACCATGTAACTGTTAACACTCGAAGCAAATAGACCTTGCACCCCACATATAAACCCAAGTAACCTCTTGCTCCTGACAAAGATGATTAATTTACAACCACCAGAAACCCAAGTAAGCTTCTTCAAAGAAAGATTATTGCATTCCACTAGAAAAGTCACCAATAAATAATAGCCTCAGGTTCTAGCAGGATAAAGTTTACAAGTCACAACTATAGTCTTCCAATTTTGACAACAAAAGTATTTCATCCAGTACTTTATAGATCTCCTCACATTGAGGGTGTGATTCATCGGCCACCAAAAATTCTACAAACCCGCCATCTATCTCAATTAAGCTATGACCAGGAATTTTCTTCACACCCTTGTCTCTCATCAAACTTCTCACCCTCCTTACATCACTCCATTTTCTGTCATTAGCACAAGTATTTGCCAGCAGCACATATATTCCACTGTCTTCTGGATCCAATCTTAGAAGATTATGTGCCGACAATCTGGCAAGCTCAACATTGCCATGCATTCTACAAGCATTTAGAAGGGCACCCCAAGCAGCCTCACAAGGTTGCATTGGCATGTTTGCTATTAACTTGTAAGCTTCTTCGAGGAGTCCAGTTCGACCTAATAGATCAACCATGCATGCATAATGTCCCCTTTCGGGTTTTACCCCATACTTCCTCTCCATGTTGTCAAAATATTCTCGACCTTCGGAAATTAAACCACCATGGCTGCAAGCTGTCAACAAACTCACAAATGTGATATTGTTTGGCTCAAATCCCATATTTCTCATCTGATCAAATACATTGATGGCTTGCTTTGCTCTACCGTTAGCCGCATACCCTGCAATTATAGAATTCCAAGAAATTAGATTTCTCTCTGGCATTCTACTGAAAACTTCTGCTGCTGCATCTATGCTTCCACATTTGGCATACATATCTACAATCGCATTTGCAAGAGTAACACTAAGGGGAATTCTTTTCCCAACAACAAAATATTGGTGAATCCAATGACCCAAGTTCAAGCAAGTTAGCTGGCCACAAGCAGAGAGTACACTCACTAAGGTATGCTCAATCGGAACCACACCTCCCTCCATCATTTCATGAAACAATTTCAAAGATTCCTTAGGTTTGTTATTCTGAGAATATCCTGCAATCATTGCACTCCAACAGACCACATTTTTCCGAGGAGTTTGATCAAAAAACCTCCTAGCAGATTCCAAGTCACCACATTTAGCATACCCATTAACCATACAAGTCCACGAGTATACATCCTTGGTTACCATTCTATCAAAAAGCTCTCTAGCATCAACCAAACTACCACACTTCGCATACATATCCAACAATGCATTATGCAAACTCAAACTACACCTCATATTCTTCTCCTCCACTTTTTCATGAACTCTCTTCCCCATTTCAAGATCACCCATCTCAGAACAAGCCGAAACCACCGCAATCAAAGTCACCTCATTCGGCTCAACATCACCTAACAACATCAATTTAAAAACCTCCATAGCCTCCTCTGAACATTCATGTGCCGCATACCCATCAATCATAGTAGTCCAAGTAACAACATCCTTCTCAGAACTTTCATCAAACACTTGACGCGCATTTTTCAACAACCCACGTTCAGCATAAAAATGAATCAACCCATTTCTCACAAGCAACTCACAATCAAATCCCATTTTCCAAACAACGCAATACACAGATTCTCCGTCAAAAACCCTGTCAGACTGCTCACAAGCCTTCATCGCAAAAACAAAGCTTCTGGAATCCATTTCAACTTGTCTTTGAATCATATAAACAAAGAAAGAGAATGCAACAATGGGTTTTCGAGCATTTAGATATCCTCGGATCATAGTGTTCCACATGAACGTGTTGGGTTCTTTAATTTGATTGAAAATTCTGTGTGCGTAGTGAATGTCACCGGAATGAGCGAGTGCACAAAACGCGATGACTCTGCTGACGGGAAAGGCGTGGGTGATGATGGCAGTGAGAGTCATGCGTGCTTGAATTTGTTTGAGTTGACGCATTGTGGAACATGATTCCATTATCAAGAGGGTTGGGTTTGTGATAATTACGTTTGTTGGTGAGTTCCATTTTGGTTTGTTGGTTGTGAATGAGAATGAGAATGGTTTAATGTGTTGGAGATGGTAGGGTGATTTGTATCGTAGAGAGTGGTAAACAAGAGAAAACATGCTGTTTTGTGCAACCACTGTCAAGGAATACAATTCAATTTAAACGATTACTTCATAAAATCTGGCAAAATCTAATATTATATTAATATTAATCAGAATGAAGATCTATACATGATCCAACATTAATCCTAACTAATTTCAAAATAAGAACAAGATAGCATAACAAAATAACAATAAAACTGAATATACTAAATACTACATGAAAGCCCTAAAACTCCTGACTAACAGAACCAATTTCTCCTTTCTTTCCAGCAACCTTCTTGGGCAACAAAGTCTGGTGAATGTTAGGCAAAACACCACCATTAGCAATAGTCACATGTCCCAACAATTTGCTCAATTCTTCATCGTTCCTCACAGCAAGTTGAAGGTGCCTTGGTACAATCCTTGTCTTCTTGTTATCCCTTGCAGCATTACCAGCCAATTCCAAAACCTAAACACCCAAAAATTAACATTAATGATTAATAAACATATTTTCAAATTCAAAATAACATTCGGGGATAAGACTTACCTCAGCGCAGAGGTATTCAAGAACGGCGGAGAGGTAAACAGGGGAACCAGATCCAACACGTTGAGAATAACGACCTGCTTTGAGGAAGCGAGCAATGCGGCCAACGGGGAATTGGAGACCGGCTTTGCTTGATCTGGAAACGGACTTGGTGGTTTTGGGTTTGCCCCTTCCACCTTTCTTTGTTGTTGCTGTTGCATCTGAAGCCATTTGCAGAGAAGATGAAAGAGTTTGAGTTGTGTAATTTGTTTGAGTTGGGTTTGGTTTATATAGAAGTTTCGTTCTTCATTCTTATTGGCTTAGAGAGGTTTCACGCGGATCGCCAACGTGGCACCGAAAAACAAGTTTTGAGTTTTCAGCGGGAATCAAAAAGAGACTAAATTGAATTTTTGAATTTGAGTTTCGTGAATCCGCTGTTGGGCGGCAAACAAAAAATAATTCATGCCTCTTTATTTCTTCAAAAACTTGCCTTATCTTTTTTTTTCTTTCAATAATGTTATTGCTGGTATAAGCTATAACATTATATATTTATAGAAATTAAGTTATATTCCTTTCATCTCAAAATAATTTTTAATATTGTTAATTATGTGTTAATTAAAATTATGATAATGTGATATATTATTAAAATGTTCATTAAAACAAATTCAACATCTTAAATCATGTTGTTTATCTTTATATATTATATATTTATAAAAAAATATGGTCAAAGTATGTTATGTGAATATTGCACATAATTAAACTATGTCAATAGTTAGCTAAAATATTAGTTTATGACTATGTTTATGAAAAATAACATGTTTGATAAGATAAATAAACGGCAGATAAAGATATAAAATGGCAAATATTTTCATACTCATCCTGGATGAGGAATGCAAAACTCGTCTACACCCACCTCATTGTCATGCCTACTCATCCATCCATTTAAGATCCACTCGCCCTCCATATTTTGTTATTTGGCGTCATATTATCTCTTCTTTTTTCAAAACAAAGCAATGGATTACTCAATCTCAAAAATGGATAGATATTTTTCTGCATTATGTTATAACTTATAAGTAAACAATTCATGGTTTTATTATATTGTCCGAAAGAAAAACAATTAAATTATTTTATTAAAAGTAAAACAAAAAGGGTACTATATTTTGTCAAAGGAAAAATAATTAAATTGTTCGAGACATTCTCAAGCACATAATGTTGACATTGTTGTCGTCAAGGGTGTGAACATTGTTTGTCACTTTGTGCAAGACTAATGGCTATATTTATGTTTTTTTTTCTTGACATATGTTATATGGAAAATGTTAACTCATGCCTTTAAAGTACAAGTTTAGAAGTCAAATGTAGAAATAATGTATTGGAACGCATGCATTAAATTTAATTTTTAATGTTTTAATAAATTGAATGCACAAAGCTTAAGGGAATATTTCTTTTTTTGGATTTCTTAACATGTGCCCTTATGACACAAGTTAACACTACCCATGTTATATTTATGTTATAATTTCGTTTAATTTGGGGTGATTTAGAGAAAAATTGAATATGAGTGAAACTAAATTGTGTACCATCTAGCGTTAAATTTATTGCAAAATTTAATTCTATATAAACTCATCCAAACACAAATAGAAAAAAAATCTCATTCAACTTATCATTATTCATAGTCAATTCAAAAAAATTAATTTATTCCAGTACATAACCAGAAGAGAAATGATATTTGTACAACCATTTTGCAACAACTTTTTGACAATCTTCTCTCTCATACTCACATTATGTTTTTATTCTCTCTATATTACTTTTGATCAATAGAAATAGAGGAAATGGAAGTTGTCACTTGATGGTTGTTCATATATTATTGTTC
>Ga0315913_1009226_pt1 | contig 11584 bp, 4 predicted proteins | sample MpolsnodulesMG_FD_207736 | JGI IMG/M metagenome (GOLD analysis project Ga0315913, IMG submission 207736) | Medicago polymorpha root nodule microbial communities from Los Angeles, California, United States - small nodules | ecosystem: Host-associated > Plants > Roots > Nodule | place: USA... | reverse complement strand
AACCCATCTAGACTTTTGACCCGTGCTGTTAAAAACACATAAAAGAACTTAAAAGCGTCTTTGTATACCTTTGAGTGGCATTATTTTTGAAGGAACCTTTGAGTGACATTTAAAAACTATATTTTAATATGCTTAATATTTCTAAACAAATTTTATAAATTTTTTTTAAAAACTTGGAATCTGGTTCATGAGTCGACTAAACTAAGAGGTCGAGTTCCACGGTCCACTTGAATTTTTTTTGTTTTTGAAGTTCATAAGTTATATAGAGGACTTATATCTGCATACCTTCAATTTTAATACACTTATATGTAGCATTGTTTCATTGTAGATATAAACTTGCAGCAAAATCCAACAATGTGATGAAATAGGCAATATGATCATTGACTTATATAGAAACATAGAATAGTTTTATAAGAAAAAATTAAAGTTATGTTAAATCTTTACACACACCATCAATAATAAATCACTTCTTTGAGCTAAAGTTGTTAGCCATTTTTTTATACAAACATATAATTGTATGCTATTTTAAAGACTATATCATTACGTTTAAAATAAAAAAAGACTAAAATTTAATGGCTTAAGTATGATATTTTTTTTGTTGAGAGAAAATATGGTAAGAAATTGGATTATGTATGTTTAAATTTAATATTAACTCCAACAATTTAAAGCTACATACAATTGAAAAATATAAAAAATATTCATTTATGTTTTCATTTTTGACAGGATCTTCATCTCTCTGTTCTAATTTAGTAGTATTTGTAACTCATTCATGGAAAACTCAACCCGAAGGCAATTTCAACGGCTACAGTTATGCATGCAAGGCAAGAAGGTTTTAAGTTTACAATAATAGATATCAAATGATTCAACTATAAAATAAATGTGGACCTCTAGCTTAAAACAGACCAAATGCTTACATTTTTTTTTAGAGACCAAATGCTTACATGTTTTTGGTTTATTTCTTTCCTGTTAAATTTTTTAAACTACTAACCTAATATTTACATGTCAACTACCTTTAAAAGAAAAATTACATGTCAACTAATGTATCAAAAGTAAATCTGAAAAGGTAACAAAAGCCAATAAGGCAATAACATGGATGCACATGCCTAGAGAATATTAAGAGAATTTTGGCCAAAAGAATGTCATCAGAGGCCTTAAACATGAAAGGGTAGTTTCATTCACATTAAGCTCTACCAAACTGCAGAGAACTTGTTTGTTTTCACAAATTTCTTCATTCATTTTGCTTTCCTTCCATCATTTGTAAATTTTATTTCAATAAAGGACACTTCCTTGTTATCCATTCTCACAGAAGCATTTCAAAGGTAATTACATATCAGCCACCAAAACAAATATGAAACTGAAAGTAAAAATCATCAACATAAAAAGGAAGAGATTGATCGTCATTGATGCCTTTCCTGTTGCTGAATAATTGTGGTGAATATAATGAAAATGAAATTGAGGAGAGGGAGATCAAGATGTGACCTGAAGCGCAACCTCAGTTAGTGCGTCAACAGGTAGAGTTTGGCAAAAGTGTCGACAGGTAAAAATTGACAAAATCGTCATGCAAAAGCTCATTTTACTTGACGACATCACATATATTGTACTTCTTACAAATTGAACCAACTCGCATCTAACTCAAACAATCATAGCAAAGTGAAGGAAATCAAACATCGCCAATCTAAATGAAAAATAAATTAAAATATAGAAATTATATAGTGCAGATTTCTAAGCCTGAAAAAGAAGTAATGAAAACCTACATTACCTTGTGGTTATCAAAGTGAAGGATTTCTCCGAGTCATACTCATACATACCTCCCACGTTTTTTTATGAATGAATCTCACTTTTGTGGTTCTGAATGGTTTGAAAAAAGAAAAATGACATGTTATATTCAAAAATAAACATATATAGTAACACAAATTAATACGAAGAACCTTTTTAGAAAATGAACAAATCAATAAGTATACATACTATCTTATACTTATAAAAAAAGTACTTATCCTCCTCCTAAAATGATTTTTAGGGCAATGGATTCTGTTGTACATTGTCCACCAATACGATAACATTTGCATAAGTCTGACATGAAAGAAAAAACTCAGCATCAGTAGCAAAAAAAAAAAAAATCATTTTCGTAATTAAAAGAAGTGTGACAATAAAAAGATACAATTAGAAAGTGTAAATAATTAAATATAGAAGAAGATGAAAATGAAGAAGGGAAAAAAAGACAAAGAAAAAGAGTGTTACAGTATCGTTATGTTACCTTATATCTCTCTATGCGGTGGTGGTTTTAATCGATGATCCCAAACTAAAAGTCTAAAACTAACAATTACTTTCATATAATGTTATTTAACAATGAAGTGAGGGTGAAAAGAAAAAAAAAGACAAAACCAAAATAAGCATATAGATAAATAATAACCATCAGACTCACATATTTTGCAAAAGACAATATAGGATATGTGTGAATTGTGATGCAATCTGAACTTGTAACTCTTCATAATCACACAATGAAACATCTCCAAGTAAGAGAATAAGAGAACAAGGGAGCGTAATTGAAATAAAAGAGATCTAATGGTTTACAAAATAATTGTATTTAAATGCATCAAAAGGAAACACATCATAAAAATAGGAAATTACTGTTTTGATAAGATAAGCATGGGTGATTACGTTTAAGAGTAAGAGAAAGGAAAGGATGGAAACGATTTTGTTTTGTTTTCAATAAAAATAGGATAATTAGTTTGGAAACGATTTTATTTTGTTTTTCATAAAAATAGGATAATTAGTTTAGGTAGGAAAATATGATAATTTGTTAAGCAACGATTGGATTAATAGAAACGATCTGTTTTTTCAAAAAAATAGGAGTGATCTGTTAACAAAATAGGAGCGATCTGTTTTTTCAAAAAAATAGGAGGGATTCTTGATATTTAGTTTGGAAATGATTTTGTTTTGTTTTTTAATAAAAGGAAATAATAGGAGTGGTCTGCTGTTTTTTTGTAGGAGGATTTGTTTAGTAAAATTAAGGAGAAAAATTAGGAGCGATTTGTTTATTTTGATTTCCATAACAATTAACATTTTGATTAAATTAAATAGGGTTAATATAGTAAAATTAAGCAAAGAAGTTAGGTTAAATTTAGGGCAAAGTTTTGCGTCCGGGTTAACTTTAAGAAATAAGAGATATCAATTTAACAACTATTTTAAACTCCTTATATGCACAAATTTGTACATGATAGAAAAACTCTTTAAATATTTGCTTGATTGAGGATTATTGTTTTGTTTGCAATTTTTAATTTCGAATATGAACATCAATTGATTATAGTGTGGCATTGCATAAAAAAATGTAGCATACAATTAAACTAATATATAAAAGAAGATGATGTTTTTATTAACCATTATTTACACTTGAATAGAAGGCAAGCGGGCAACAAGCTGCGCCGCTATAAATATTATGAGATTAACTACATATTCTAAAAATTAAAAAGTAAATTAGTTTTAAAATCTCTTCGCCCCCCTTTGAATCAAACATATGAAAAAGTTATCCATTTCTAAGTTCCATTAGCCTTATTGTTTATCTAGAATAGAATAAATTGAAGTACTATTGTAAGATATGGTCAAATAATATTTCCCTTCTTTATCAAAACGTAGCAGTATTTAATCTATATTTGTTGGTTAGTTTATAAAGATACTCCCTTCTTTGTTTCTTTTATAAAACCAACCTCTTCTTTCAGGGTATCACTTAAACGACATTATGGTTGGTGATATTGGTGGCATTGACCAACCACAATGTCACAAGTATACAAAATAACAAAAACTCTTGTGAAGAAAAAAAGAAGAAAAACACTTGTGACATTGTGATTAGTCAAAGTCACCAATGTCACCAACCACAATGTCACCTACGTATTATCTCTTCTTTCGATTGTTTAGTCATGCTATTTTTAAAATTTTGAAACATGGGTCCCAATAAATAGTTACGTGGAATTTACTTTTTCAAGCAAAAGGAAAGTATACTTCGTTGATTTGATTTTCTTAGTTATGTGGTCAACACTAACTGATTTATTTATTTTCCATATGGGTTTATCAATTTCAGGTAAGCAAGGTTAGAATTTGTTGAAAACGGTTGTGGTGTTATTTCCATTTTCCATCACTTTGTATTTCCTTGTAAATAAAGTAGGACTTCAACATATGTAGCCTAATGATCAGGTGTTGATTACATAACAATACACAGTCTTTTGTCTAACAAATCATTAAAGAAGAGTTTGAGGGAGGAAAGGTCTATAGTTGTAGGGTTTGGGAGATAAAATCAAAGTAGGTAGGTTTGTATGAGGTTTTATAGGATTTTCATAGAGACAATTTTTTTTACAAATGGATCATTTACTATGGGATAAGAGGAGTATCATACTACAAATTGGTGATATTAAAGGAAGGTCCGACCCTTAGCAAGTGCAAGGTCCAGCCCTTAATTTATATGAATGACTATTTTTGATGTTATTTACAACTTAAATAAATAATTACTATTGTTTAAGAAATCTTGTTTTTCCATTGGAGGCCCATTTTTAATATTTGAACACATCCAACAATTTTATTGGAACCGGCATGATCAAAAGACTACAAACATGTGATACTTTGTTGGATCCATATTACTCAAAAGCATTTATGTCATGAAATAAGAATCCTTATTATATGCGTCACACCATCATTAATTATTTTCAATTTTTTTGAGTCTTTATCTCACCAAATGAAATAAATGGAGATGATCTAAACACTCCCATGTCATGGAATGGATAATACATACTCAATTGGAAATGGATGATATAAATGCAAACCACGTTTTCATATGGTTCATGCACAGTGGTACTTAATTTTATGCACATGCCCATTATTTGTTGTAGGCCAATGTTAAACCAGAATCATAGAAAAAATTTCAAGTAAATTTCAACATTTATGGTTCTTTTAATTTCTTAACTGGTCATTTGGTGAAAACCAATAATATTTTTCAGCTGTGTTTACTTTGCCGTACTGTACGTTATATTGATGATGCCAGCGCTCATGTGGGTCGCATACTAGTGCATGGTTTTGTATAGTTTGCACCAATGGAAAGATTGGTCCAACTTGGACCATTTTTTTTACGGTTAGATTAAACTATTCTATCAAACTTTATCATGGACTCTCTACTCTAAATCTAATCATCAACACTACCCGCTTCCTTCACCTTGCTTTTTAGCCACAGCTCAAGCAAACGGTAACAACATTGAAGTACTTCTACATCCACTATCACCAAGGGCATTCATACAAATCTGGAGGCTCAACTCTGTAGGTGAAAAGAGACCCGTAATAAAATAAAAACGTTTTTTTGTTGAAAGAATAATGTTCTATTTAAATTTTTTAAAAGATAAATAAAATGTGCCGTATATAAGCGGTACATCCAAATGTGAAAATCACTACTGTATACCTGCGAAACCTCAAATCACCATCCCAAAAACACAACCACCTAACACTTAGCAATACTATTGGGCTATAAAATATTTTTTGAGGCCCATGTCCTGGGGAGGCCCAATTTCATTGAGCGGTTTGCACACCTCAAGGTCTGGCCCTGACTATCACCATAGCCACCACTAGATCCGAATTGGATAGTTTCGGGTCCTTCATCTTGAGTACTTGAATTGAAGTGAACTATACATTTTTTTACTTCTTTGTTCTTTAGATTTTTAGATCAATGACATTGTTGAGGGTGATAGAGATAACTTTGCATGGGCGGATGCATTTGAGAGCTACATGGAGCTAAAGGTCCACATGAAATTTCCTTTTTTTTTTTAATAAATAAAACATATTTTGAATGGTTTGTCTCTTGTTAATGATACCAAAAAATAATTATAAGAAATGAGGAATGAGAGATGAGAAGAACTTATATCTAAAGTTATTAAAATTTGCAATAAACATGATATTGATGTGCCTGATATGGATGCACCGTATGCGCAAAGGAAGTAACTTTTCATTGAAAAACACCGATTGTTTATTAAAAAGTTATATATTTAATATAAAATACACAATTTATAAGACAAACCTACCATTTTAAATTTCTTAACATGTGCAAATTTGTACATGATAAAAAAATCTGATCTTCTTATTTTTAATATAATTTACATTATTGTTTCTTCAAAATTTTATCCCCATGTATGCTAAATGTCTGGATCCGGCCCCTGTAACTTTGTAATGGGTTGTGCAAAGAATGAAAGAACATTGCTTCAATTTACGTAAAATTATGTATTTTTCCTCCTTCATCTCTTCCCCTTTCCTTTTTTAATTTCTTGTTTTCTATCCCCTAGCTAGGGTTTTCTGTGTTTGTTCATTCACTTAATTGAGATGAAAAGAGAAATTTAGACTTTTTATAAATTAAAAAATCCGACTCATTAATCATTCTTTAGCAAATGCTTGACATATTCGGTGAAAAGAACACACAAGATTACCAATATGGATGCTGTGGATGAACAGTACAAACTGATGAATTATCTATATTTGGTGTGGATGAGCTATAATAAGATTTGGTGAGATGATCTATCTAAGGGTGAAACAAAATGGTCCAAGTTGGACCAATCTTTCCATGGGTGCAAGCTAAATGGAACCCTAGTGCAAATGTATTGGGCCGCACTCCACTTAGGTCACTTATGACAATTTCAATGCACCTTCTGCTCGAATATATTATTATTTAATTGAATAAACTGCTAAATTGGTCTCTGTCTTTGTACTAAATTTTTAAATTGGTTCCTGACTCTATTAATAACTTAAATCGGTCACTGTCTTTGTCAAATGTTTCTCATATTGGTCCCTGACTCTATTAGTTGCTGAGCATTTTAAGCCATTAACGTATCAAATAAGATCCAAAAAGCATTATGTCATTAACCACCAAATAATATCTAAAATACATTGAGCCTTTAACAATTAAAATATAAAACAACTAATAGAGTCAGAGACAAATTGAGAAACATTTCACAAAAACAAGGACCATTTTGAGTTATTAATAGAGTCAGAGACCAATTTGAGAATTTATCACAAAGACAGGGACCAAATTGATGGTTTACTCTTATTTAATTATGGAAAATGCTAACCCGTGTCCTTAAGGCACATGTTAAAGAACTTAAAGTGGAAATTTTGTCGAGGAATTATGTCAATTTATCCTTCTAGAGATTGAAAATTAATGTTTTGTAATAAATATTTACCATCTATGAAATCCTTAACATGTGCCCTAAGGGCACAAGTTATCATGATCCTTTAATTTTTATATTTCAAAGTCGTATACGAACAAATATCTTTACAATAACTAACGTTTAGACCGACACCGTTTTCTGCTCTTTTTATTACACTAATACATATAAATTATAAACAATGGTTTTTAGTAAAAAAATTCTCTTAAAAATGAAATTTTAATTTTGATTAAAAAATTATGAATAGATATTTTGCATTTTCATATTGTAACAAACTATACTTATTTTTTCAAAGACACCAACAATATAGCAAATATGATATAAATTCTCATCTTTTTTAATGACACCAACAATATAGCATTATAAGTAAATTTGTTTAAGAGTATATTTGAAAGTGACAAAGTTTGTCCAAAACTATGTATTCTCTTCATAAATTATATTAGCTATTTATCAATTATGAGCTTTTATTGATTAATGATCAAATAAAACAAAATTGCTAATTATATTTTTATTTGGATAATTAATTATTGTAATTAACTGATATGAACTCAATGTGAGTGGATGTCTGGATTATTCATTCACAGAATAATGAGAAATCCTAATTGATTATCATCCTATATAAGGCTATGATCCCCAATATATCGTACATACACACCCATATTTTCTACCCTCCCTCATCTGAAGAGAATTTGAGGTAAAACGAGTGTCGATTGAGGAAGAATCAAATTATCCGCTCTAACTTTTCTCATGTTTTTCATATCATTACCGGAGTTCCTTTTCTTCATGGGTCAATGTATTCCTAATATCTTTAATCTATATCTTTGATAGATCAAACATTTAGATTTGATCATATACTCATGCTCAATGTTTTATTTGTTTCTTCTAATTACTATTTTTTGTTTTGTATTGAGCATGTCTTGTGAAATTGATCTTTATTTAGGCCTAATTTCAGCAAATTGTATGAGAGAGAACCTTCACGCTTGATTTATTGGGGTATATTTTGAGTAGAGCAGTTATTAAACACACAATAGGAAGAAGTTGACACAAAAGTGAGCTGCATGTGCCCATCAATCTACTGGCTTTTTTTTCTCTCAGCAAAATATCTCTTTTGGTCCTTTAAATTTGACAAAATATCATGTCATACCTTTAAGTTTGTTAAGTTTCAAATAAATTCTTTAAATTTTTTAAGTTTTAAATATGTCCTTTAAGTTTTTTAAAGTTTCAAATAGGTCCTTAAAAGGGTAATAAGAACCTACTTAAAACTTAAAAAACTTAAAGGACTAACATGATATTTTTGTCATATTTAAATAATACTACGAAATAATAAACTTTAAATAAATTTAAAATGTATTTGGCCTTTTCTCTCTCTTTATATACACATGCTACTTGTTGACGAACAAGAGCAGGTTAGAACACAATTATAAGAGAGAATGAATTGTTCTAGAAATAGTAGGAAATAGTGAACAAGAGTGTGCAACAAAGAAATTGAACAAAAACAAAATCGCTCACCAATCTCACTTGGTACTCTCTCACGCTTACTTTCACTTCCTTTCATGTTTTTTTTAATGGCCTTGATCCTTTTTTTTTACTAAAAAACAATCCATGCTGATATAGTACGTAGGACTTTTTCAAATGGAAGGAATATTCATCGTTTTCTTTTAAAGTTTGAGATTTTCCAAAATTTGTGCAGTGACCTTATTAATAGTTATTTTGAAGTAGTCAAATGAGCATAATTTTTTTATAAGGTCACCCCTCGTATCTTTTTATATTTTCTCTTCTTTTCATTTTGTTTGTATTTTTCGGGAAAGAAATTAATGAATTGAGAGTCTAATTCGGTGTTGGTGCAGGTTCAACTTGCCGGAATGTCAAAGGAAGTTGCATACGAAAACATACATATAACCTCTATCATGTATTTGATAGTGTCAACTAGTACAAAAAACCTATCTATCTAGCTAACATATTTTTACACAATCAATATACGAGTAATGTGTAAAAATATGAAAATATGTTAGATAGATATGTTTTATGTAGTAGTTGACATTATCAAACACATGAAAGAACTTGTAGAGCGTTTGAAAATTTTATAAGAACAAAATAAGAATAGAGTTATGTAAGGGTGGTTCTGACCAAATCAGACCTCTGCAGCGATGACGATTCCTCGTCACTTGATGAGAACATTGAAGGTGTTATTGGCTCACCATTTCATGTGGAAGCAAGAGTGTTTGGGAAAGATATGTTGATTTGGATCCAATGACATGAGTACAAGAGGTTTCAAGTTAAAATTATGGCCAAATTTTAAAAATTTAAACTATTTGTTGTCAAAAACAATGTCTTATCTTTTGGAGATTCTATCATGGACATTACCATCATTACTTAGGTAGGGATTTCTTTTTTTGGTCAAATAGACTAGTGGGGTGTCCGAGTTCGAACTCAAGCAGGGACTATTACTATTATTATACTGACTAAACTTTTTTTTTAGTTATTGGTGTTGTTGTTTTTGTAGTAGTTATTGGTGTTTCTGTTTTTATCCTAAAATAAGTATTTTGTTCTAGGTTGTTTTCCATTATATTTGCTTGATATATTCATTTTGTTGTCTTTTTATTTTGGTGTTTTTTGTATTCGTATTATTTACCATTATATCTAATATCAATCTTAATTATTTTATAGTTGGGTGTGAAGGCAACAACTTGAGCATAAAGGAACTTGAGAAGAACCTACGCATGACAACATTGAAGTTTATGTCATCATAATAACATGAACATGAGCAGTCCACGAGTGTTGTTAGCTGCCGGTGATCAAAAGTCACAAAAACTTTATTTATCTACAACTTTTCGATTAATGTATCTTTGGTATACCTCGTTTTAAAAATTTATTTATCTATACTTTTCTTTAAGTGTTGAAACAATCAAACAAATATCTTCAATCCTACTGGAAGATGCAAATCTATGTTTCTTTTTTCTTCTTAATTAAGATATGTAGTACTATGTATAATGGACAAATAACAATAATCGTATTCTTATCGTGTTTTTTTGTTGGTAATTCTAGTTAAGAAGGTGGATCTCGCATCGCGGGCTATGATCACACATCGCGAGATAGAGCGGTGAGGACTTCTGTCTACCTTGCATCGCAAAGTATAGGCCTACATCGCGAACCATTTTTCCTAAAATTTAGGGAAATGGACGCTTATAAATATTGAACTCTTAGGTCAATAGGAAAACACATTTGGAGGAGCCGACGAAGGCAAAAACACGATTTCCGAAGGATTTGAGCAACCGACGCCATTCAAAAGCCAAGAAATCATCAATCAATGATCTTTTTCTCATTCTTTTTTATTCCTATTTAATCATATGTTTTAGAAGCTATGATTATTTAATCCTCTTTAGGTTAGATCATGAACGATGAATTTCCTTGTAATTAGTTGTTCATGTAACTTTAAATGATTCTCTTAATATTAAGTCGATTACTTTGTTATTTTAATTTGGTTAATCCGTTCTTAATACTTTTTATATGATCAATGAGTACTAACTATAACTTTTTTCTATAAATAAATTGATTATTAGGTCACCATTATTACTAACCTTAATTTTGTTACCAAGTTTAACCTTTCAATCATTTAGGGCTCTGAACTATAAGAAATTGGGGAGCAGTAACAGTTGGAGAGTTAGAGACCAAGACCCTGGCCTAACTATTTTGATTAAAGGTATTGAAATCATGTAATCAGTAGCATTGTATTCGGAGTTTGTAGTTACTCAATTAATTCAAGGAATGAAACCCCTTTCCACCAAGAGGACGCCAGCCCCACCTCTCATCCCAATATGCCAAGAAGTCACCGCTGAGCCATACCTAGCTGAAAGAATGCTCACTGCAGGCAACTTCTTGTGTCAAGGGTTCTCCACCTCCACTTTCCAAGCAGGGCCAAACTAATATGTATAAGGAGCAAACTAGTTATTTCACTAGAACAATTGTTGTTTCCTAATTTTCAAAAGCATGGTGACTATATACCAAATAATATATATTCAATAAAAATAAAGAAAAAACAACCTAATAATAAAAATAACACTCAGTTATTATATCAATGAAAAGATAATAATTAATCAATATAAACAAATGATATCAGTGAAACAATTGTCAAAAGAAAAAATAACAACAAATGATAAAATAAAACAAGAACAATGAATTGTTGTTCCTTCATACAAAAAACAATGAATTGTTTGTGAAAATAAAACAAATTGGAGAAAAGAAAAAGACGCTAAAAAATAAGAAATTGAAATGAAAAAAACATGGCATAGAACAAATCAGACAAAAAAAAAAGCAACAAATCATTAAAAAAAATCGGTAAAATAAACAAGAAATCGGAATATAAAAACATGGCATACAAAATGACAAGAAATCAAAAC
>Ga0315913_1009225_pt1 | contig 11584 bp, 5 predicted proteins | sample MpolsnodulesMG_FD_207736 | JGI IMG/M metagenome (GOLD analysis project Ga0315913, IMG submission 207736) | Medicago polymorpha root nodule microbial communities from Los Angeles, California, United States - small nodules | ecosystem: Host-associated > Plants > Roots > Nodule | place: USA... | reverse complement strand
CGGCTAGATCCACCTCCTCTCGGGGTGGTAAGACTCCCACAGATATAATAATGGCAGAACTAACAACAAGACAAACAAGACAATCAGGGTCATCCACCTTTGGGTCATCCACCCAGAACCAATCTATTGGGTCATTAACCCATAACCCCTCAATTGGGTCATCCACCCAAAAACTTCAAAATCAAACCTCCATTGAAAGAACCTCCATAGAAACATCAAAACAGACTAGAGCAGACTATGCTATTCCAATCCAAACTCTTTTAGCTTTCCAAGAACAAGGTTTAGTTAATCTTCCCAAAAAGACTTGGGCAGATATTGTCGATGAAGAAGAGGAACAAGAATCCTTGGACCTCATCATAAACAACATCAAAACCAAAGCTTTACAAACCAACCCTTTGTTTTCACAATCTTAGAGAGTTTTAGAGAGAGAATCTGAGCTTCTGATTTCTCCTTTGTAAGCTTTCTTCAATCTTTCATCAATCAATTACAGTCTTTCTTCAATCTTTCTTTGAGCAGTTCAGTTCGGCTCTGCCGCGTTCTGTTCTTCTTTTTTCTTTTTATATGTTTTGATTTATTTATGTTTTAATCTTTTAATACTTGTTTTCATGGAAGGCTAAGCCTCCTCTTTATTTCTGCATAAGCTTTCTGTTTTGTACTTTAACTAGTTTTAACAAACGAACAGCAGTCTGTCTGCTATCCTACTTCTCATTTAGTCTCTTTATATATATTTTTTATCTGCTTCCGAACCCCCTCTTATATATATATATATATAACATGTAATGTTTATGAGATAATAATCTTGAAGGATTTAGAAGTAAATAAGAGAACGTTAATTCATAGAAGGTATTTTCAAGAATTATGTAGAGAAGAATTTGTGCTTACCTTGTAATTCAAGCCATATAAAAGAAAATCGTAACCAAACTTTGATCATACAATAAGGAAACAATCTTGCAAATTTCAATCCATGTAATAGAAATATGATCATATCAAGAAAATCTTAGATCAAGTAGTAATTTCTCAACTGATCTAAGTTCATACTAAAAGAATTGTACGACCTTGACATGTATCATTTCAACAGTAATCTTTACTGAATCAATTACCATAACTATGATATTAGTTATATAAAACAAATAGTATGAACCATTCACTTCTGAAAATGACGTTCAATTTGACTTTTCACCATTTTGATCAAAAACCACTCATTATTCAATTACAAATGTGAGTAATTTTTCAAAAATATTCTTGAAGATATTCACTCATTTTGCTACTTCAGGAGCATATTCGAGTGGTATAAAAACATGTATTGTCTCACATTTTCCTCCTTTTTTTTTCATGATCAAATGGATCTTATAAATTTATGTTTCGTTATGATTTAAAAGTATAGTTCTTCAAGAACTCATCATCAAATTTACATAAACGGTGACCAAGAAAAATCACATTTTTTTACGGCCCACAAGGGTGTTTGATATTATGGTATTAGTTCTTCGAGAACTATGCCACAAATCTTCATGAACAATGATTGAGATAATTCATTCCTTAAGTAGTCCTTGAGGGATGCTTTCAATGATATGTTTATTTTTAATAAACAATTATAAATGATAAACAATTGTACTTCTTTGGGACTAAATCATAAATGATATTAATAAACAATTATAATTCTTTGAGAAATCTTTCATATATGCTTTAATATTAAAAGAAATTAGTTCTTCAAAAATATGTCCACAAGGGATCAAGAACCAAGCAATAGTAATAATAATAATTACAATAATAAAATCTTAATTATAAAAATGAAGACCTAATTAATGATGTGATCTAATATTTAAAAACAAGTCTTAATACAAATTAAAATGTTTTAGAAGCATATCAAGAGAATTATTACAATCAAAGTCACGACAAAACATATCAATTATTTCCACGTTGATTAAAAAAAAAAAAGAAGGCAACCACATGAGACTATATGCTTTTAAAATTTGCTTCTCATTACAAGTACACAAATTAATATTTCAAAAACAAAAGGAATATAATCTCTTAACAAATTAACAAGGTAATTAATCACATTAAGACAAATTAATTTATCTTGTAATGTCAATTAATTACATTAAAACAAATTAATATGGCATTTTTCTTTCGAATAATGATTGTTATGCAAATAAAAGCAAAACAAAGAAAACTTGTCACATATTTCTATTTTAAAATTGCAAGGCATGTAATCAAGAAACCAATTTCTCTCCTAGAGAACCAATAAGTAAGAGAGATAAATTAAATTTGGGTGGAGTTTATCATCACAATTTGAAACATGATAGTAATAAACCGTAATGTATATACTTGTTCTGAGCAAATTCATAAAATCAATTTTTCTTTTTACATATTATAAAAACAAATTGAGTTTTAAGTTCTACACAATCGTATCAATTCTTTTGACAATCTTCAAGAGATGCTTCACTATTGAATTGAATTCTTCCAGAATTCACCAAAAATAATATTGAGTTCTTCAGGAACTTTATAATATATCTCAATATGAGATAAATTCTTATGCCTGCAAAATTCATAGTGGAAAAAATAGTTTTTTTTTTCTTTTAAGTTCTTTAAGAACTATATACTAAATCAAATCTTGATAAAAAAAAATCTAATCAATTCATTTGTGCAATCATTCAGGGATGCACCATAAAAATTGTGTTTTTAAGCAATCATGCAACACCTTTGAATTCATTAGAAATTCATTGGGAAAAAAAAATTGTGTTTTGAAACAATCATTCAAGGATGTGTTCCTTTTTGATTATAGTTCTTCAGGAACTATATTATAGATGAGATCAATTTTTTATGCAAACTCCAAGGATGCATGAATACTGAAATAAAATAAATAAATACTATATAATTTGAAAAATAACGATGATGTGTATCTATACGGTACTGATTCTAATTGGTGGAATTGTAACACTGACCTATAATCCTGGATACAAAATTACAATTATTTTATAGACTAAGAAAACAAAAACGCATGATTACCGTATATGAATTCATAACAGCTGGTAACCGAAAAAGAAAAAAATTCATAACAATTAAACAAGCACATAGATATCAACATCATTGTCACAATCGAATACCAAATAGAAAAGAATACCAAATCAAAAAGAAAACAGAAAAACAATTTCTAAGGATCATATGCAATCACGTATAGATTATACCGTATATGCAATCACGTATAAATTAAAGTGCTAAAAACCTATGAATTAGTGAAATAGATTACATCATAACTTCTCAGTTGACTAGAGCGTGTTGATAACGTGTTATGAAACTAAGTAAATAGAAACAATAATAGAGAGAAGGAGAGGAAGAGAGAATAGAAAGAAGTTTTATTATTCTCTAGTGTGTTTAAGAATGTTACAAATGAGCTCTATTTACAGGGAATAAAATATCTTATGGACTAAGCCCAATAATCTAGTAGTATAGTCCATTAACCAATTTGCTATTTGGGCGTCCACTATTAATATTTATAACACATCAATATTTATCGATCTATTTTTCTTTTACAAAAAGAACCAAAGAAAGAGTTTAGTAAGGAGATTATTGGGAAGTAACTCCTAATTTCTCTTTTGAATATAATATTAATTGATTTTTTTATATGTCGTAAATTGGATGAAACAATTTGGAATTTGAGACGAGGGACTAATTAAACTTACTTTATAAGATCATGAAGACCTTTTTTCTTGGTGTTTATACTCAAGTAGTCAAGTTGACACTCAGGTCATTAAATGTGACTCAGTCAACCAGTAAACAATTAATTAAAAACACATTTATTTTTGAAGTAAAAAAATGAAATTTTTGCTTAGTACAAACAATCAACCCGCACACTGCCGGCAGCTTTATTGCTATATCTACCTACTCTTTATACATTAATAAAACGGTGAACACCGTCTGGTTCAATGCTCCCTCATATGCACAATGATCCACTATGTTATCATTTCATACATGAATATACAAGGAGTTAATTGTTAAAATTGACCATGTAACATACATAATGTCTGGAAAATTATGCAGTAAAATACAAAATACATATTCGAACGTTGTAATTTGAGATTTTTCTTTTCTTGACCTTACGCGCATACTTCAAAAAGTGAGTTAGAGGTAGAACTTTTCATGATTTGTCACACATATTTAGGACGTTAAAATATGGCTTTGCGAAATAATTAGATTTTTTTTTGACTAAGAACATATTAATTATTAATTTTTATTCTCCATAATTATGAATTTTTGAAACAATTCATAATTAATTATCTCTCGTATAAAAACTCAAAGTTCACAACAAAGATTCCTATGATGTTCTAATTATGTTTACAATTTCAGGGAACGGAATTTGACCTATAAGTAATTTTTTTTTTTGCAAAAAGGTTGGTAGCTAAGGTGCTAGCCAACCCAAAATATATGATAAAAAGGACTAGATTACAAGATGAAGGGGACTAGACCAAAAACTCCATAAAAAATAGATATACCTAAAAGAAGGCATCCCTAGCATATCTTTGACATAAGTAGAATTAATAAAATAAGGAGTAACATTTCAAACATTAAAGTTCTGCAAGAAAAGACCATGATTAGCAAGGCAATCAACCACTTCATTCCCTTCTCTATATATATGAGTAACAATAAAATGCATATCTCTTAGCAAAACTTGCATATTGTTCCATCTGTTTATTAGTTGCCAAGGAACATGGTCAGGTTCTGAAAAGCCAAAACAACCAATGAAGAATCTGTTTCCAGCCATAGAGAGACCAGTTATTGTGACAAAGTTAAGCATGATAGGAAGTAGAATGACCTAGGGGTTCTGCTAAACAAGACAGGAAGGAAACATCATGCTTTCTGAAAATTCCACCACAAGCAGAGGGATCTGGATTACCATTAGAGGCACCATCTATGTTACACTTAATCCAGTTGATATGTGAAGGAACCCAAATAGTCTCTGTTTAAACAAAATGTGTTTAACATTGCCACCTTAAGTTTTGATGATAACAAGGTATTAAAAGTTCAATTGGATATGCTAATATTTGTTTAAGTGTGCATGACCATAGACTAAAATTTTATAAGTCTTTAAACAAAGTATTGGTTCTGGAAGAACAAATGAGAGCAAAAGATTTTTACAAAGGAAACTTGTTGCAAGTCTGAGTCTGAAGACCATCAAAGTCTGAAGAACATCAGAAGCTGACTGTCAGAGTCTGAAGCTACCCATAGTCTGAAATTTGTCAGAGTCTGAAGTCGAGAACCTTAAGTTAGTTATGTTTATTGAAGACACAAGTTTGCAGAAGGAATAGAAGCCTGGAGCAAGGGCTATTTCATAGGAATTAGAAGGAATTGGATGCTTATCCACTGAAGAGCACAGTAAAAGGACAATAATACAATTGTACAACCACTACTCCACTCTATTGTCTGCACATAGTACTGCTACAGTAGTGTCTACGCTGGTTAATTCTCCAAACAAGGAATGGATTTCAATTTATTCCCTCCTAGGACATTAACCAAATCAAGCAACAAATCATTGGTAATGATAAAGCTTCTACAAAGACTCTTTTGATGTGCTAACACTCCTACAATGTATCTCTCATACCTCTATATAAAGAATGAAGACTTGAAGATTTGTAGAGACTCAACAACAATTTACTTGTGTCAAAACTCTACTGAAATAGTTGCACATCATTTCACTTAGAATTTCTTATAAACTTTCATATCATAGAAATTCTAGAGTCTTAAGAGTCTGTATCTGATTTGTATTGTGAACACCACAGATTGTATATCAAGTGTTCAAACCAAACATTTTTTCTCTGTAATTTTATTTGTTTAGAAGTCTCTTACTTTTGGGCTTAAGCATAGGAAATCTCTTGCTTGTGTGCTTGAGTATTTGAAGTCTCTTGCTTGTTTGCTTGAGCATTTGTAATGAGATTCTGATTTTAGTGAACTCTCCTTGGAAGTGCAAGGGGTACAGGACTACTTCCGGATTGAGATGACGGAGCATCATATGGTATTTTTGACTGTGTTTTTAGTACTTTACTTTGCATTTGAAGACAAATAAGATGAGAATTAAAGGAGTTGTCAATGGTTTGAGGAACATATTTTATTGTTTTCAGTCGAGTCGTTGTAATTCACTTTTATCATAAATCATGCAACTCCATATGTGTTTTGAGTGTTTTGTAGTGAGAAATCATGTAAATCAACAAATCAAGACATCACCTGAAGGATCAAGGATATGAAGATTGAAGTAAATGGTTCTTAGAAGGTTCTTGAAGACCATACAAATTGAAAAAAATTTGCAAGACGGAAGAACGAGCGAAAAAGGGTAAAAACTACATAATTCAAGTGGGAGGGGTTGCCTCATGCGCCCCTACGCATGAAACCATACACCCCAACACATAGGGAAGTAGCTATGCACCCTTGCACACAGGATTGTAGTTATGCATCCCTACGCACAGACGCGGCCATAAATGGCAGTTTTCTTGTTTTCCTATCTGGATTGGTGCAAAAAGCCCAATTTTCTTCTCTTAAACCTTAAGATATCACATGCTATAAATAGAGACTCTTACACACATTATTTTTAATTCAGAAAGCTAGAGGTTAAAGGAAAGGGTCAATCATCAGAGTTCCAAGGCAGGATCTCCATCCTCCTCTTGTTCTCTCTAGGGTATGTTTTTCTATTGTTTTGTTATTATGTATGTTGTCATGAGCAACTAAAACTCTTGATTAGGGATCTAAGTTGAATCCCTTTTTTGTTGGATTCAATAAATAAGGTTTTCATTCAGTTATGCTTTTCTTGTGTTCGATTTAAATTAGTTCTTGTCGGTTCTTAATGCGTTTTCAAATGAAAATTTGTATCAGTTATCTTGAAAATTGATCCGTAAATGAAAAGTAGGATTGAAAAACAAATTTCTTTATCCGTTCATGGCTATTCTAATTACTTATTTCATAATTATGTTATTGAAATTCAAGTTTGAAGTCTAAAGTTTTCTACTCTCTTCTTTGGGGAACACCGCAGTATAACTAGGTTATCTCAAAACATATGTTGTCGTAAAATGGTTTAATGGAGTTTTAAAATATTACTTTTCAATAAATCATGAGTAGACACCACATAACTGATTGTTTTCTAAGTTAATTCCAACAGAGACAAAGGGGGATTCAAGATTTCCCTAATTGTTGTTAATAATCTGAATCACAAACCTTATCCTGCATTGAGCAGGTTAATTAAAACCTGCAACTCTATTTAACCTTAAACCACATAACTGATTGTTTTACTCTTTGAAATAAGTTTTTCTAATTGTTAAGTTGAACGACAATCCTCATAGAGAACAATAAACTTACTAATTTATCACTTGTTACGATTTGGTGCACTATCCAATTTTGTCCATCAGCCAACATGTTTCTTAGTATGCTAGAAATATCTACTTTCGAGTAACACCACTCTATCTACTTCTATAGTAATCCAGGTTGCCGTATTCTTCTCTTAACTTCCCACTCATATCTTGAAAATACGAAGTCCCAGCCATAGGCTACATGTGATTCTATTTGGCATAGCAGAATCTGTTAAGATCACTCTCTAGTTTCTGTGAGGAATCATTCTTCTAAGGATGTTGACTTCTAGTTGACCTTCCTTTAGATCTTTTACCAAAGTCTTCTAAACTTCTCTTGTTCCTTCTGATGCTCTTCATATGTTCTGACTTCATGATAGGTAGATTCTGAACACTTGAACATATGTTAGTATTCCGATTGTTCTTCAAAACTTTGTTATCATCAAAACCCTAGAAGACTTGTATGAACCATTCTTGTTCTAACAGTTTTTACAGGTATCACTTGTAATTTTTTAACCACAGAAGTTTGAGGGCGACAATGTTTGGGAGAGAAAAATAACGAGCTTCACGGTGTGGTAATTTAGAGAGAGATATAAGTTCACAACACAAGCCTTTTTGCGGCTCCTAATCATGCTTTGAATACTATGAGAGTATCCACATCAAAGTGTTTAAAATAAGAGTTGAGGATAAACGAGTTGATGAGTTTGTTTGATGCAAGAAGAGAAAGAAAGCATATCAACAAAATGACATAAGCTATTGAAGGCATCAGTCTTTGGTGGTTTCATTTTCAAAGATGAGAATGGGGAGTCAATAGTAAAGTCGGACCTACTATTTCAAAAGTTAGGTTGTAGTAAATGCATGTTTGATCCGGAGAAAATAGAGTATGTGACACAACAACTCATCTACTAGAACGTTGATTCTATCAACCAAATTTTCTCCACCATTGTCGAGTGCATGTTGTAAAGTAACAATGTGTGTTAGTTTACTTAATTGCATGTTTGATCCCTTAACTATTTAGGTAGTATCGCTTTGGTCCCTTAACTAAAATTCGATTTATTTTGTTCCCTTAATTTCTCTTCGTTACACATTTTGGTCCTTTCCATTAGTTTTAATTCAAAAACGTTAGGTTTTCTTCATTTTCTTCTGGAATTTTTCTGGGATTCTTGTTGTTAAAGGTTGACGGAGATGATATGAAGATGAAAAAGAGGAGAAGAAGATGAAGAAAACCTAACATTTTTGAATTAAAACTAATGAAAATGACTAAAATGTGTCACAGAGAGAAGTTAAGGGACCAAAATAAATCTAATTTTAATTAAAGGGCCAAAGCGATACTACCTAAATAGGAAGAAACATATGGAGTATTAATCAACAATAATTCATTTTCATGTGACAATGTTCTGATGGATGGATTCATCAAGACCTAGTAGAGATTATTGATGCATGGACAGCAGCACCACATGCAATAGCTTCATCTGCATTTATGCTTTTGCATAACTCCTTTCCTTCAAAGAAATTACACAATAGTTGTTGTACTTTTACAATCCTCGTAGAGCCGCCAACAAGGACAACATCATGAATGCTACTCTTGTTCAACCCGCTATCTATTAGACACTTTTCCACAATCTCCATACACTTGTTGAAGTGATTATTGTTGACTTCTTCAAACTTTGCTCGACTAATCGGTGAGAAGAAATCCATACCTTGATGCAAACATTCTATCTCGATTATGGTCTCAGTATTAGTAGAAAGTATCCTCTTTGCTTTCTCACAAGCAGACTTCAACCTCCTAAGGGCTCTTCGATCTCCACTAATGTCAATTTTATGCTTCCTCAAGAACTCTTTCACGAAATGGTTCACCATTGTGTTATCAAAGTCTTGTCCCCCGAGGTGAGTATCTCCGGCAGTGGCTTTAGTCGTAATTCCATTCTTATCGAATGTGAGAATAGACACATCCAAAGTACCACCTCCTAAATCAAAAACAAAAACATGTTTATGCTCATGATTAAAGGGCTTCTTGTCAAGACCATATGCAATTGCAGCTGCTGTAGGCTCGTTGATTATTCGCATAACGTTGAGACCTGCAATAACACCTGCATCTCTAGTAGCTTGGCGTTGCGAGTCATTAAAGTAAGCAGGCACAGTTATAACAACATCTTTCACTGTTGATCCAAGGTAAACTTCTGCAATCTCCCGAATTTTTGTCAATATCATTGATGATATTTCCTCAGCAGCAAAATGTTTTTCCTCTCCGTTGTAATTGACAGAAATCTTGGGTTTGTCGTTTATACCACCAATTACTTTGAATGGCCACAATTTCATATCATTCTGAACTATAGGGTCACAAAAGTCTCTGCCAATGAGCCTCTTCGCATCTACAAAATCACCAAAAATAACAAAGAAAACAAACAAGAGTTATATGAACTGTCTGGAAATGAAATATGAAGTCATTTTATAAACTAATCATTTTCTTTTCTTCTGAACAAATACTTATAGATATCAAAAGCATATCAATAATACTATTGAATAAATAATTGTGTTATATGTGTTTTAGAATCAAAATACACTGGTGTAATAATTACATATATGTATTTTTTTTTTTTGAGGAAATTACATATATGTATTGTTAAAATTTGATTTGAAAGTTATTTTTCAGTTCTTGTATTTTTTTTATGTACAGTCACATATTCACATATTAAGTCATTTGCTTGGATGCATTTTTGGTAAGTCAATCCTTAATCTCTGTGTCCCTAATCGTCAATTAGAGTGGACTAGTTTAGCCTTCTTCTACAAAATAAGTCAGGTAACAATTAGAATCTCATCATATTTCTTTTAAAAATAAATTATGATAAATTTTACAATATAAACTCTCCACCATGGTAGCTATTCTGTCAAGACCACCAAATAAAAAAAGAAGCTATTCTGTCAATTTCATTTTATTGAATGATCTTTAAATTATTGTAAGAAGATATTTTTTTAAAGGTCCTGAAAAATGTACTAAAAACTGCAAGAAGATCTAGTAATTCTGTAATTAAATTTACAATATAAACTCTCCACCATGGTAGCTATTCTGTCAAGAAAGCCTAAAAGATCTGGTAATTAAGTTCAGAAGCTTTTACTTGTCAAGAAAGCCTAAAAGATCTAGTAATTAAGTTCCGAAGCCTAAAATTTCTCTTCTTTTATGAATTTTGACCGTAAAAATCGATAAAAGGATAGGGGAGTCAACCATTATTCGTTCAAATTACAGAGGGTGAAAGTACTTTAAATTTTGAAATTTGATGTCATAAACGTTCAAAACTAAAAAATCTTCAAATTACAGAGCTGAAATCTAAAAAAGAAATTTTACAAAGGGTAAACCAAAAACCGCTAATATTGCATAGAGTAAACATATATTAACCCTATCTAAAATAAGAATCTTAACTAAAGAAATAACATGCATATGTTAAGTTTCATGCATTAAAATATCATATATAGTTGGCTCATCAAACACTAAACATCAAGGAAGAACATGGTTTATCTTATCATGTGTCAGTTTATCCCAAATAAAATCAAGAGTAATTAAGTTTAGAAGCTTTTACCATAAACAGTGTTTGTTGGGTTGCAAGCAGCCATATTGAAAGCAGGATCACCAATCATTCTTTGAGAGCCAGTGAATGCAACATAAGAAGGTGTTGTTCTATTCCCTTGGTCGTTCACTATCATCTCTACCCTTTCATTCCTCCACACTGCAGCACAAGAATAAGTTGTTCCTAAGTCGATTCCTATTGCAACATTCTCACCTTTTCCTGGCATTTCTTTCTTTGCAATCACTCACACGCAACAAAGTTTAGAGAAGGAAATATAGAATGATGAGAATAAATTGTTGTTTGATTTGTTTCGATAAATGTAAAGATTTGTGCATATATATATATATATATATATATATATATATATATAATAATATTAATCTCACTAGCACAAAGTAGTACGTGTTTGGCTGGTTGACTTGTAATTTTTTTTACTTTTGGTCAACTTAGATAATTATAATATTTCAACTCTCAAGCTTAAATCACGGATAAAAGACTCATTTCAATTATAAGTCCTTTAAAAATTGTTTTAAATTATAAATCATTTTATAATGGGAACTTCTATGGTATACTCATAAAGTGAGGTGTACTGGTACTCTTCCTTCATAATTTTATAAATAAATGCTCGTTTTTTGTGTAATAAATAGCTATTTGTCAATATTTATATTTTATAGAACATCATTTTATAAGAAAAAA
>Ga0315913_1009224_pt1 | contig 11585 bp, 7 predicted proteins | sample MpolsnodulesMG_FD_207736 | JGI IMG/M metagenome (GOLD analysis project Ga0315913, IMG submission 207736) | Medicago polymorpha root nodule microbial communities from Los Angeles, California, United States - small nodules | ecosystem: Host-associated > Plants > Roots > Nodule | place: USA... | reverse complement strand
GCAAAAATCAACCTTTGCTGGTCTGGGGGGATACCCTCCTTGTCTTGTATCTTGGCCTTCACATTGTCAATTGTGTCTGAGCTCTCTACCTCCAAAGTAATTGTCTTGCCAGTAAGAGTCTTCACGAAAATCTGCATACCACCACGAAGTCGCAAGACAAGGTGAAGGGTTGACTCTTTCTGGATGTTGTAATCAGCAAGAGTTCTGCCATCTTCAAGCTGCTTTCCAGCAAAAATGAGCCTCTGCTGGTCTGGGGGAATACCCTCTTTGTCCTGAATCTTAGCCTTTACATTATCAATCGTATCTGAGCTCTCTACCTCCAAAGTAATTGTCTTTCCTGTAAGGGTCTTTACAAAAATCTGCATACCACCGCGAAGTCGCAACACAAGATGGAGAGTTGACTCCTTCTGGATGTTGTAATCAGCCAAGGTTCTGCCATCTTCAAGCTGTTTTCCAGCAAAGATGAGCCTCTGCTGGTCTGGTGGGATACCCTCTTTGTCCTGTATCTTGGCTTTGACATTGTCAATGGTGTCAGAGCTCTCCACCTCAAGGGTGATTGTCTTTCCAGTGAGAGTCTTCACGAAGATTTGCATCCCACCACGGAGACGGAGCACCAAATGGAGGGTGGACTCCTTTTGGATGTTATAATCAGCTAGGGTACGCCCATCCTCCAGCTGCTTGCCAGCAAAAATCAGACGCTGCTGGTCTGGTGGGATTCCTTCCTTATCTTGAATTTTTGCCTTAACATTGTCTATGGTATCTGAACTCTCAACTTCGAGAGTGATGGTCTTGCCAGTGAGGGTCTTAACGAAGATTTGCATCTATATAATCCAAAACAAATAAAAACAAATGAATCAATCACCAATTTTTCATCATGTGTACAACAAGGTTAAAAGATTATGGGTTATGAAAACTGGGAGCAGAAGATCAACAATTATAATCAATTCGATTTACAGCAGCCATTGAAAAAACTTGCTCATCCATCAACAATCAAGCCTTATCCCACTAAGTGGGATAAGCCTTATCCAAAATAAACAAAATCAAATGGAATCTATCATCAAATATTCATTTTGGCTATAGCAAAGTGAAAAAGACTCAAGTTACATAGGACTGGGGGGAAATATCAGCCTATATAATTTCTAATTATAATGAATCCTATCTACGAGAAACATTTAAAATAAAAAGTTACTCGTCAATTATATTTAGATGTAACATTCTCAAAACTTGATCATCAAACTCTCCCTGATAATCGATTTATATCGGGTAAAAAATATCTAGGTACTTATCTAATTAAAGGACATCTTTTAGAAATTTATATGAACCCTCATCACAATCAGTCTTTGATAAACAAAGGATTAAATCATACAATAAACATTAAAATCAAGTAAACGGTTCAATTCATAAGGATTTCAATCACATGAAAGAAAAGAACAAAGCCAATAGATCGAATTATCATCAATTAAAGAGACAACAAACAAACCTAAGAATCGATGTCTAAAAACCCTAATCGAATTCAAATTTGACATATCAATAATCGAAGTGTAAATCGAGATAAGAATAGAAAGTAGATTATACCTTGAATGAATAATAGGTTTTGTAGCGATGGGAAGAATGAAGAAGTTTGGTTTACCTGATTTACTTTTATAGCAAAAATCGATTGGCGGTTATATTACGCCAACGGCAGCTCTTCCAATTAAATCGTGACACGTGGACAAACTCTGACCTGTTAACTAACCCTTTTGATGCCTAATGAGAGTCGTTTTTGGCAACTGATGCACGTCTATTATATGCTGTCTTGAACCGCCTCCAGAGAATTCTTCTAACTAAGGTTTTCTGTTTTTTTTGTTGATCATAATAGCCAAGGCATATATCTCTTTCATGGTTTTGTCTAACCTACCCAAATCATAAGTAACGTAAACAAGTGTGTTTTATTTTTATTTTTATTACTTAATCAATAAATTTTATTATATCTCATTTGATGTAAGGATGACAATGAATATCCTTTGAGTAAAATATTATATGTTCATATAATCTAAAACCTGTTAATATATTGATCTCCAAACTTTTAAAAACTTATGAATTTGGGATTTGACATGTTTGAGATTACGCAATTTAAATTAGTCGAATACAAGATTTTGTGTGGTCCATTATACACCGATAGTTTTCGTGGTCCACAATATCCTGATAGTTTTTATTGTTTACAACGCACTAAAACTTCTATAAATTGGTGTATTTGATTCATTTTCACTTCACATCTCAGAACCATAACCACTCATCCAATAGAAATGAACACTAACCTAACTGCAATTTACTACAACATAGGAAAACCAAATCTACTTAGAGTATGTGTTGATGTTACATTGTGTGACTTGAAGGATCAAGTAGATCAAATTAATGATCATCTCAACCACGATGACACAAGAAAGATAGAGTTGAGTATCGTCGTCCATTAATCAACTCAGATGGAAGGGGAGTGTTTTGTTCACTTGTTTGAAACTCTAGAACAACGACGATCACAACGCGAGAACTATGTTCTCTATATTTGGTTAATATAGTTCAAAATGATTGATTGATTTAGACATTTCCTTGGTGAGATATATTCATGTTATTGCGGAAAGTTTGATTCAATCCATAACATACGAAAAAATCAGGGCATGCGTCGATGAACTTAAAGAAGAATTAGTTTGACTCATCCATGATATTACTCGTGTTTAATTATATTGTTGTAGTAATTATTGCTGTTGTATTTGTGTTGAATGATGTTGTTGAAATTGTTGTGGTTTAAATATATTTCTATAGGGCGCGCGGGAATGATTGGAGGTGGGAAAAGAAAAACTAACATTTTCTTTCATGAAATCCAATAACTCAGTCTATGTTTGGTTTGGAGAAGAAAGTTAAAGGAAAGAAAGTGAAAGGATAGATAGTAGAAGGAAAGAAAGGTAAAAGAAAGTGAGATGATTTGTTTAGTTGTTTGGTATAAAAGATAGTAATAGATTGTGAGAGGAAAGAAAGATATGTATATTTGATTTGAATATATTTTATTAATAATTTTTAATTTATATAACATTTGTTAAATGTTTTATTAATGTCTTTCTTGTTAAAAACATCAAACCGATAAAAAAAAATTGTTGGGCTTCATTCAAAAGCATACCATTTCTTGGTTCAACACATTTATATTAATAATTATAGCAAGGGTATTTTTGACATTTTCCTAAAAAGTTAGTGCTCCTTCCTGTTTCCGTCCAGGAAAGGTTTTGAGTGGAATTTCATATTCAAATGTCTATCAGTTAAAACCACCGGACTAAACTACACTACAGATGTAACATATATATCCTACCTGAAACAAGTGCCTACCATGGGTAACAGAAAACTTCTACTCACTCAAAGCAGAGTAGTAATGAATAAGCAGGTAATTTTAGAATATCAGATAAAACAACAGTTCACATTCATCAAGTAAACTAAAAAAACAACTGACCACCATGGGAAAATAGAAAACTTCTACTTACTCAAAGCAGGAGTAATAATAATGAATCAGCTGGTAATTTATAGAATATCATATAAAACAACTTGGAGCACTTAAAAGCTGCTACGAAAGCAAATAGTTCACATTCATTCAGTAAAACTGGAAACAGAATCATACACAAGAGAAATAAAATGATAGTTTTCCAGGGCCATTACGGACCCAGCACAAGTTCTAAAACATAAAAAATAACAACTGTAGAAGTTCAACACATGATAATAGAGCTAGGTAACATTCACATTCTTAAAATCCACCACGAAGACGCAAAACAAGGTGAAGAGTAGACTCCTTCTGAATGTTGTAGTCAGCAAGGGTCCTTCCATCCTCCAATTGCTTCCCAGCAAAGATCAACCTTTGCTGATCTGGTGGGATTCCCTCCTTGTCCTGTATTTTAGCCTTCACGTTATCGATTGTGTCTGAACTTTCTACCTCCAAAGTAATAGTCTTTCCGGTCAGCGTCTTCACAAAGATCTGCATACCTCCCCTCAAACGAAGGACAAGGTGAAGGGTGGACTCTTTCTGAATGTTGTAATCTGCCAAAGTCCGACCATCTTCGAGCTGCTTTCCAGCAAAAATCAACCTTTGCTGGTCTGGGGGAATACCCTCCTTGTCCTGTATCTTGGCCTTCACATTGTCAATAGTGTCAGAGCTCTCTACCTCCAAAGTGATTGTCTTGCCAGTAAGAGTCTTCACAAAAATCTGCATACCACCACGAAGACGCAAGACAAGGTGAAGAGTCGACTCTTTCTGGATGTTGTAATCAGCAAGAGTACGGCCATCTTCAAGCTGCTTTCCAGCAAAAATGAGCCTCTGCTGGTCTGGGGGAATGCCCTCCTTGTCCTGAATCTTAGCCTTTACATTATCAATCGTGTCCGAGCTCTCTACCTCCAAAGTAATTGTCTTTCCTGTAAGGGTCTTCACAAAAATTTGCATACCACCACGAAGACGCAAGACAAGGTGAAGAGTTGACTCTTTCTGGATGTTGTAATCAGCAAGAGTTCTGCCATCTTCTAGCTGCTTTCCAGCAAAAATGAGCCTTTGCTGGTCTGGGGGGATACCCTCCTTGTCCTGAATCTTAGCCTTTACATTGTCAATCGTGTCTGAGCTCTCTACCTCCAAAGTAATTGTCTTTCCCGTAAGGGTTTTTACAAAAATCTGCATACCACCACGAAGTCGCAAAACGAGATGAAGAGTTGACTCTTTCTGGATGTTATAATCGGCCAATGTTCTGCCATCTTCAAGCTGTTTTCCAGCAAAGATGAGCCTCTGCTGGTCAGGTGGGATCCCTTCCTTGTCTTGAATCTTGGCCTTGACATTGTCGATTGTATCGGAGCTCTCTACCTCAAGAGTGATTGTCTTTCCTGTGAGAGTCTTCACAAAGATTTGCATCCCACCACGAAGACGGAGTACCAAGTGGAGTGTGGACTCCTTTTGGATATTGTAATCTGCAAGGGTACGCCCGTCTTCCAGCTGCTTGCCGGCAAAAATTAGACGCTGCTGGTCTGGAGGGATCCCTTCCTTGTCTTGAATCTTCGCCTTAACATTGTCAATTGTATCAGAGCTCTCCACCTCAAGGGTGATTGTCTTTCCTGTAAGAGTCTTCACAAAGATCTGCATCTACATTATCATAAACAGAAACAAACGAATCAATCACCAATACTTTATAAGGTCACTACAAAGTTAAGACTGTGTGCAACAAAACAAAGGAATGAGAGCAAAAGATCATCAATATAATCACTTGCATTTACAGGATACAATTAAAAACTTCATCTTCAAATTGCCACAAACAATTAATAAATAAATTGGGCATTTACCGGATACATTTGAAACCTTCATCATCAAATCGCCACAAACAATTGGGTACCAACACTAAATTACATATAATCAGAACAAAACTACTCTCAAGTTCAGAAAAGAATTGTCAATTATCCCAGTACCAATCTAATCACAGAATTTTTCATAATCAACACATAACCTATACAAACCCTAAAACAGAATCTATGAATTTTTCTATACAAACCGTAAAACAGACATGAACGTCCTCAAATTCGATCACACATCCAATAATCAATTTAAAGAGAATACAAAACCCTAAAAATTGAAATCTAAAGAACTAAATAAAAATCAATTAAACTGTGAAAACATCGAATTCTTAATCGGAAAGAGAAGAGGAATAGAACAATACCTTGTTCTGTGCGTTAGGGTCTTCTTTTTCTTTTCTCTTCCACGAAACTGTGAAATTGTGAATAATGGGTTAGGGGTTTTCGCTTTTTATAGTTAAAAATGATTTGAGATTGTGTTAAGCCAATGCAAGCTCTGCCAATTATATCGTGACACATGGAATTATATTTATATTTTTGGGCTATGGATTAATTTGACACGGCAATGTTTGGTATCAGAGTCGTTTTCGTCAATAGATGAGGTGATAATGCATTTCCTTCCAAACACGTCTAGAATCAGTTGCCTTATTTTGTTTTGCACCTTCTCTAGATGCTTCTTCTTTTTCTTAGTAGCTAAGTTTTTCTTTTTCATACGTTTTTAGGGAAATAATTTTGGCATTTGCTTGGTTGTAATGTTAAGATAAAATTGTAAGAAATAGAAAAAAATAAATCTCTACTATATATTACATGAGTAGAGATATGTTACATTATTGTCGGGGTATGTATGCATGTCATGACAATAATGTAACATGATCCCCCTAAAAAATAATGTAAAATGATTATTTATCTGCAAATAAAGTAGTTTGAATTTGCAACACCTTATAAAATATAAAATAACAAAAAAGATGAAACCATGAGTGTGTTTGTTTTAGATTTTTCTAGACTTATCTTGTAATTAGTTGTTTGGATATTCTTGAATGTGTTGATTATATTTGAATATAGGGTATGATATTTCTCAATTTTCAAATTTTAGATGAGTTAGATGCAATAACTAAAGGTTGTCCTCATATGTGACCGGCCATATATTTAAAAGAAAGTGGTGAGGAGGTCAACCTATTTATATAAGGTTAAGTGTATGTTTAGAATCACGATTTTGACATAACTACGGTGATACCAAATTTATGTTAAAATGATTTTATTTTAATATATCATTCCATGAACAGTTAAAATAGTTTCATCTATGATGAATCTATTCATTGATCATAAGATGGACATTGCAATATCCGCTAAAATACTATTTAATCAATCAAATGATCAATCATCAATGTAACAACACCACTTAGAAATAAAAATTGTAAAATGTTTCTATTCTCACCATTTACCCTTTTTTTTTCTCAGAAAGAACGTTGTGAGTTTTCTGACGTATGCACCATGCAGGGCACTATTGGAAGGTTTTCCTACTTGGTGTATTAATATTGTTTTTTCAGAAAAATGATTTGCTTGTGGTCAGGTTTTGAAGCATTAGGCAGGAGTAATAATTGACAAACTTGAAAAGGATATCTTTACACAACTAAATGTTATGGGCTGAGCATTCAAGCAAAATGGCCTAAAATCACTGTTTCTTCCTCTGAGAGTATCTTGTTTATATTCCAATGAGTAGTTCCAAAGTGAAACGTTATATAATTCTAGAAAAAGTGGATGAAATGCACTAACAAAATGTTTGCCAAACCTCTTGTCCCAACAATTACTCTCAAACATCAATCAACTTCTTCTAAAACTATATTTTAAACTAAAATTTCATAATCACAATAAAATTTTCATTTTTACTACAATATGGTTTGCAGTACCTTCAAAATGTAAACATAAATTAAACCCTGTACCCTAATAAAAAAAAATTAATTGGATCTATCACTAATGTTATTATTAATAGTTGGAAGAAACAAACCATCAATAACTTGTTACTTAAAATACCTGGATGATAGATGCTAACTAACATTTCTGTTGGAGAAGTTTTTGATTCTTCAAGGATTCACAAAATAAAAATAAAAACAATATTTTGATTGCAGATTCTATATACTATTCTTTATTAGGCAGTTCTGCCAAAAACAAAATCAGCACAATGAATTTGCCATATTCAGGTCGGTTTACGCCGAATGACAATCACAAAAATATACTTTCTTTTCTTTTACATAAATGATATATCGTATATACAACTGACTAAAAACAACATTAACAAATGAATTCTTAATCTGACTACATAATAGATTCTTCTGACAATATAGTCAACAAAGAATATTTTGCCTTGATTGAGATTCTGCCACCTTCTACACATAGCTTTGCACCAGTGACAACCCAATATCCTGGTGGATCCTCTGGACCTCTTACCATTTCCTTTGTGTCGACAAAATTAAGCATTTTGGGAGCCCTTGTTGGCACAGGTGGACCACCGTGATAAATTGCCGAGTTTATGTCAACTTTAGATTGTTTCTCAGGTGAATGCAATCCTTGGCTAAGCTTTGCACTCATCAATGCTGAAAAAAATCCTGATTTTCTAGATGAGGTTGAAGGTCCGTCCCATTCTGATCTGCGAATTTTCGCAGATGCTACAGTTGAGTATCCAAGTCTTAAGAAAAGTACTTTCTTCATTCCCATTAGCTTAACCTCAAACCAAGCCTTTGTCACAATAGATGTAGACTCGTCCATTCTGGAGCTATTGTATTGTACAGGTGCTGTGTAGACATGAGAAAACATGCTCCACTTCACTGGTTCGTAGTAGCCCCGGTCATCAGGTTCGTCGATAGGATCATAACTATGATCTTCTGAAATTTCTAGGACACCTGGAACCTCCGAAAGATGCTGAAGATGGATTGATAGGTGGTTATTTTTCTTGCCTTCCAAGTATAAGCGAATACCTGTTACCGGCCGGTTTCCCGAATCAACCTGCTTATTGAAAAAAGGTCAAATATGAGTTTACCAGTGCTAACTAATTCCTACAATAATCCTGTGTTCTTCATGCTAAAATCTTATATTTAAATAAAGTATGCAATTCTTGAAATATGCAAATCAAGTTCCTTACATTCTTGCTATACAAGTTTTCAAATAAACTACTAATGATTATTAAAGAGTACTGGAACTTGGAAGAAGGAATCACCTTCACAGTATTAACATAAAGTTTGGGTCCCATAAGAGTGAACTGAAGTGACGGAGACGCATTCCTTTTATACTTATGGTCGAATACAAGAGGCAGATCACCATACATCGGTGCCCATTGTCGTGGCAACTGAAACTCTAGAAATTGATGAAGTTCTTCTATTGCAGGTTTATCTGTTTGAAACAGAATTTTTAAACAGATGTACCAACATATATTCCAACAAAGAAAAAAAAGTATCGGGCAGAGGAAAACCAAAGTCGCAGGTATCTACTCACATCTAAGATACAAATTCACCGCATGACTTAAAAATCCATTTCCTGGGACAGAATTCAGTAATGAAGTAATAGGCACCAAAGACATTGATATGACATTAGGAGACTGTGATATGGTTGAGAGCCACTGGTTATAAGGTTGACATACATCAATACCTCCCCTTCGAACAGAAATGCTTACTATATCCTGAAAAGAAATTCTTATAATAAGTTCAAGTATATGTTATAAGCAGAATAGCTGCAAAGTGCACAGGATACGTATAAAATTGTTTTAACATAAAACAAAAAAGAAAGAAGAGAAGATACTAACATCATTCTTGGAGTGACTTTTTACAATTGGCCTGCCAACAAGGGACGGAGGTTTGTTCCTGTGCAGTCCCCTAAGCTTCGCATGATCATCCTACAAACATGAACAAAGATATATTTACACAAGTTAAAACTATTTAGATTTCCATTTCCATATTTTTATCTTCATGTTTTAGAAAGACGAGAATATTTATTTTTACCTTTAATTTTCCTGATATAGCCACAGGATTGACATTAGAACCTTGATTTGAATCCGCAGAAAACCTCTCATCGGCTAATTGCTTAAGCAATTTCTGCAGTTCAGTCGGCGGAATATCTGAACTTTTTGACTGCTTGATATGAACAACATCTTTACCTCCCATCTTCACTCCAACAACTACGTGTGTACCATACTTTTCAATGAACCTGAAGAACCATGTTTATTTAGTTTAAAACACTATTAACTCGGTCCAATCAACATATAGGAGAATTTTATTCTTATCAAAGAAATAAAGATCTAAGTAAGACTTTTCAAACAAGAAAAAATGAAATAAAATTTAAGTTGAATGTTACTGCTATTTGGGTGAAAATCTAGAAATCATGCATTTTAGCACCAAATGAATGCTTATAGTTTTAGCAATTATATTGCAAGGGGCAGTAATCAAAGTGACTATTATTGTTCATAAAAATTAAAAGTTGAAGTTCTGTAATATTTTATGACGGCTATTAACTAGAAGAGGATGACGCATAACAATAATACTTACTCGGCCAAAGCAGCAGGGTTCCACGAACAAGGCACGTCTTTTTTCACAGTTTCAGAAAGGGTAATGTTAGTTCTATCTAATTCAACGCTATACAATGTTATGAACCATCCATCAAAGGCAAGGCTTTTAGTGGAAGCTGCATCCCTGGACCAACATTTTTTCATGTCAAACATGCTATTGAATTGGCCGGATGGAATCTTTCCCGACAAAGATAGTTGTCTGTTGAAATGCTCAGACATCTGCAATAGTCCAATTTCACAGAAATTCAGATTAAATCATTCTACCACATTCCATCACCCCTAAGATTTCCCTTTTCATATCACTTTTATGTCCAAAAAAAAACATCTACCATAAATGGGAATTAAAAAAAAGGTAAATCAACAGGTAATACATGATTAGTCTTCAAAAGTCAAATGGTTAAAAAGGAATTTCAGTAACAATATTCAAGTGCAAACAAAATCACTCAACCTATGCAAGGCAAGAATTGCAACAAAAAATTTCAAGCAGAAATTAGTGATCAGAATTCAATTATGGAAATACTACGTACTGGATGGATCTAACAACATCATAATACCACGATGAATCGTATCTAGTGAATCAACTGTCAAAATCAAAAAACAATCTTGTAAAATATTTTCCACAGCTAGAAAATTATATCATACTATTGATAAAACACAGTTTGGCTATCCAACTTGCTCAATATATCAACTACTCCATCTGCCACTAGTCAATAACTTTTGTGTTACATATTTGTGCTGCACATGGATTCAATCAACAAATTGAAAAAGGAGAACAACCATATATAATCATCTATGAAACACTGATACAGACACGAGACACCAGTTTTAATTAATAAAAATGAATATATTGGTCATTGGACAAGTCTTCGATCTGAAGTGTCGATGTTACACAAATAATCATAAGAAATTGAAGCAGAAGTAAGGTTGTGATTGCAATGACCTGAATAAAATTGAGGACATCGGATCGAAACCTGGTACAATCACCTTTATCAGACTTAATAGATAAGGGAACATTAGGGACAACAACACCAGAAGGAAAAACAAGGTCTCTTGTGTTTGAACTACTATTGTCAATATGGATCAACCTTGACTTGCAAGCAGAGAATCTTATATCATTGCATAAATTGTATCCTTGACCAATCACACTCACAGCTTTCTCAGCTGCTAATTGAGGATCCAATCCTGCATTTCCATAGCTATTAGTATTATTAACATTGAAACCCATTACTCAAGCCACAACAAAATATTGTAGTTATGTAAGTTGAACTCTTGAGGGGTTTGTCCACATAGAATGATATGAAAGAAGAACAAGTTTTGAAGTGATGATATATAGTATAGTATATGATGTAATGTTTGAAGAGGTCATAACTAAGTGTTTTTTTCTTCTTTTTATTATTGTACTATGATAGAGAGTCTTTTCAAAGGGTCATATACGCGGGTCATATATTTATTTTTTCTTATCTTATGATAATTGAATGAAGGGGGTGGAGAAGTAAAAAGGACGGTTTATTTGTAATATTCAAAGAAAGAAAAGATTAATTGGACCATTGAATTGAAGAATGTGACAAGTGAATGGGAACGAGGAAGGAGAGAGAGAGGCGGCTTTTGCGTGTGAATAATATCATCCACGTGGCAGTATGGCATGGTAAGTAACGTATGATATCCATATTTGGCCACTTTTTCCAAGTGGAAG